>Ga0222715_10001027_pt1 | contig 27445 bp, 26 predicted proteins | sample C33_9DmetaG_FD_165056 | JGI IMG/M metagenome (GOLD analysis project Ga0222715, IMG submission 165056) | Estuarine water microbial communities from San Francisco Bay, California, United States - C33_9D | ecosystem: Environmental > Aquatic > Marine > Unclassified | place: USA: California...
ATACTTTCTTTAGAACACATTGTTTGCCTCCTATGTTTCTATTGTTTAGTAAATATCCTTGTGATACTTACCATAAAGCTACCTGTTTAAACAAGTAGCTCTAGCTAAGTATTATTTAAAATGGTATTCCATCTTTGTACTCTTCTGCGAATTCTTTTTCAAAGTTTCGCTCCATAGATAACCATTCAATGGCATCTTGTCGGTCTGCTTTGGTTAGCTCGCTGAACTTTACAAACTCATGGTCATCGCTGTTGTTACCGCTCCTTGCCAAATTGACTGGCAAATTATCGGTGTAAACATGTTGCGATTTGAAATGCTCTAGCTTACAAGCTCTAGGGTTTGGCCATCTATACTCGGTATTGATACCAATTTTTCCTTGCTGTCTGCTCCACTTTTCCACCGCTTCACTTGCACTATTTGCCTGCACTTTGAATATATCTGTATATCCACTGAACTGACATCGTGCTTGAACGATATAAGTTTCCATCTTGCCTCCTCTAATTGTGTACTTATTGTTATAAGTATCTTTGACACCTCGCTGTTTAAACAAGGTGTCTAAGATATCTACTGATAATCTTTGCGTAATTTCTCGGGTAACTCTACAACTGTAGAAGAACCGCATGCCATGCATCTAAAGTTGTCACCAACTTTTCTGAACACTGCAATTGAAACTCTTGCAATTAAACCCCATCCTTGTGCTAATGATTTGTCACTAGCACCTGGGCATGTCTCGGCTCCAGTGCATCGAACTGCAACTGTAGTCGAACCTTTACCTTCTAGATTTTCTTTCATCTTTGAGTGCGGTAGATATCCTAACTCTTCGATGAAGTCTTTGATTAGAAGTGTAAAACCTGGGCCTGCAACTGTCGCTGTTGGCTTGCCTTCTGCTCCTAAATAATTCTTGATTATTCTTGCGAACTTAGGGCCATGGCCTATATCTTTTGGTAAAACTGCATGTGTAACCTCATGGGCTACAACTTGTGCGGTCTCGATACATTCCACCAATGTGCTAGCTCCTAATGTTGGCTTGATAAAGATTTCTCTATAGTTACCAACTGAACTGCCTTCGTAGTGACAAACTCCGATTGCATTAGAACCCGAACCATTCGGCATAAAACCAATAGACAATTTAATATTGTGTCTTGGTACTGCCGGAACGAACTCTTCCGCAATTTTGTTGTAGATAAAATCTGCAACATCGTTTAACCACTGCTCACGATTTCCTTCGTATAATTTACGATGCTCTTCGTGTACTGGATTTTCTGAAAGTAATTCTTTCAACTTTGCCTCCTCATATTTTTGTGTATGTATTTACAATAGCGGTTAACATGGTATTTGTCAACAACTATTGAAGATAGTCAATTAATAACTACCTATCTACTCTCTGTTTAAACAAAGAGTAGTTAGCTAATTACATTAAATAGATAATTTTTGAACACCATTCGCACTTAAAACATCTGCTTTGTAATTGTATTCTTTTACTAATTCCTTAACATTGTTTTTAGTTACTGTTGTAACTTTGTGTGTTATTGTTCTATTTTTACCTAACTTAATTTCAATCATTTTGCCTCCTCTGATAATTGTATTAATTACCATAGAACACACCGAAGGGGGCCGATGTGCTCTAGCTAATTACTTTTTAGTTAAGTATCTTGGGTCAACATTGTATTCCCATCCTTTATACTCACCAGTCAACTCGATTTTAACTGTTTTTGTGTTTAGCTTGATAACTTTTGCATCATAAAAAACACCTTTTTTAGTTAGGTTATCTTTAAACTGGGTAACAACTTCATCACCAATTTGAAACTCGTTAATATCTCTTGTTAGGTTTCTATCCCATTGAGTTTTAACAGCTTTCCAAATATGAATTAATTCTTCATTGTCTTTGATTAATCGAATGTCATCAATTAAGTCTGTTAGGTCTCCATTGGTAACATCTAATTTCTCATAAGTGCTTGAACTTGTCATAATTTTGCCTCCTCAATTAAATTGCTCACCGAATTGTAAGCAATTTATGAAGGGGGCTAGTTAGATTTGCGGGCTATCTGCTGCTGCCGCTCTCGAATATAATTGGCTTGCTATTGTCAAACTCTTAGGATGATAGTTTGGGCTTAATCGCTCTATCGTTTTACTTATCGTTACAAGTTTCTTAATCTTGAATTTTTCGCTTATCGGGTTGTTTTATGTGTCTCCACCAATCTTCTCTCGAAGGTGAGTTTTTCCCGATTACACTCGGGCCTTCTCACTGGGTCTCATCGCTGTATTTAGTATTTAGTTGAACACGATTTTGACTGTACTTGCCTCGCCGATTTTCCTTAGCTTTGTTTTAAGAGTTAAGGTCCTCTCTATTGTTTTTGTATAATCTAACTATAGGGGTAAATTAAAAGTTTGTCAACAACTGTTGAATAAATATATAAAAAATATCTAAGCTAAAAGCCTATAAACATTGGGGATTTTGGGGGTGCAAAAAAAAACTTAAAAAAAAATAAAAAAAGTTTCTAATTTTGATGCAAGAATTGGCCGAAGACTTTGAGAAGAAGAAAAGAAAAATAAGTTAGTCGTTTTGCATTCGGGGGGTAGTTGTTCAAATTTCTATGGTATTACTTTTCACCTTGTTTATACAGTGAGCAATAACAAATATATATGCTAGATATTTCTCTACAAAATGTTTAAACAATTGGTAAAAATTACCAATAAAATATGGGGGGAGGTTTAAGGTTGACCCCCACTTATTAATTAGTGTACCCTCTAAAAATATACTGTTAACTACAAGAGATTAGGCCTGTTCTTTTACTAGCAAGTTATATCTGAATAAAGATAATTAAAGGTTCTTACCCTGTGCTACGCCCTCCCAAACCGAATTAACTCCATATCGCAGCAATTAAACAAATGTAGAATAATAGGCTTTAACCCTAGTTACCATGGTCAGGCAAGTCCACTTAATTTGTTTTCTAATCTGATAGATTGTTCTAAATGCCTGCAATCTATCGTGTTTCTTAAATTCAACTATACCATAAATTAAATATAGTAAAATTATTTAGGGTACTTTTTTTTGTAAAGCCTCCTTACTTAAAAACTTACCCCATAAAATTTAAAGTATGATATAGTTATAGCAGTTAGGATAACTTGCAAACCTCAAAGGTTTCGTTCAAAGTTTCCTCCTTTCTATTGTGTATGTATAAGTTTAGGCCTCGGGCAACCGAGGTCTTTACTTTATGTTATAGTTTTTGTATGGCAATTCCTGTAGTTGATTGTGATAACTGTTGGCATCCTTTTTGGGAGGATGAATTAGTTAATGGTCTTTGTCCTGTATGCCAGGAGTTTGCAGAAGAAGAATGAAACTAGCAAAAAAATTTTTAAAAGTTTATTTACCTAAACACAAAATCAATATATCTATTAAAAGAAAAAAACTCGATGGCAATTATGGAGAACTTTATATTGATGACCATAACTATAGGCCCAGGAGTTTTGTAATTTATATTGATAAAGAAATAAATAACGAATTGTATACAAAAACTTTATTACATGAACTATGGCACATTTACCAATTTGTTACTGGCACAGTTAAAGTTAAACATAATAGAACCTATCACAACAATATTGATGTTACTGATGAACCTGAAGAAGATTTAGAGTTTGAAAAGGAAGCTGAACGAATGGAAGAAAAATTACTTAAAGTTATATAATAAAGCCCCCTCAAGGATAGGGGCCTTATTACTTATAGGGTTAAATGTATGTAGAGTACATTTAATTTCAGTATATACAACTGTAGTTATATGCAACTAAAAAAAATTTTTTTACATCACTTAAAATCTAATCAATAATAATATATATATACCTGAAAAAGTTTCAGGGACTTGTATGAGGATACAAGTAAGAATATGAAAAGAAAGTATGCTTTTCATCAGAAAAAAAAATGACAGTTGTATGTTGGATAACTGATGACTTGCTGATTGATATTTCGTATTTCTTTCATAACAGTTTGGACAACTGTACGACACAACTCCACTTCGGTGGAGTTTTGTGTTATTATAAAAACATGCCTTTATATACAGGAAGCTCAGATAAGACAGTTGGTAGAAACATAAGGAAACTTATGTCAGAAGGTTATTCGCAACAACAAGCTGTAGCAATAGCTTTGCGTAAGGCAGGAAGGAAAAAAGTATAATGCCAAAAGATATTGGATACCCAAAGGGAATGAAAAAACCTACTAAGAAAAAGAAATATACTAAAAAATAATTATGGCTACATATCAAGGAAAGTCAGTAACATTGAATAGCCCATCAAGAATAGGTAAGGGCGAACCAGGATATGGTAGAAAAAAATTTAAAGTCTATGTTCAAGATGGAGATAAAGTTAAAAAGGTTATGTTTGGAGACCCAAATATGGAAATCAGAAAAGATAACCCTGAAGCTAGAAAATCATTTAGAGCTAGACATAAATGCGATACAGCAAAAGACAAGACTACACCTAGGTACTGGTCTTGCAAAATGTGGTAAGGAGTTAGTATGGGTGGAAGAAATGCAAAACCTCCTTGGGATAAACCAAACCCAAAGAGTAAATCTAAAAAACTTACAGATAAACAAAAAGCTATGGCTAAAAGAAGAGCCTCAGCAGCAGGTCGTTCTTATCCAAACTGGGTAGATAATACCTGGGCCTCAAAACAATAAATATTTTATTATGGATATAGGATGTAGAAAATGTGGTTTACCGCTACACTTCGATAGAACCTACTTTAAATTAACTTGTTTAAACAAAGAGTGTAAAGGATATAAAAAGAATGGCTAAAGTTAAATTATGTTTTGCCCAATCCTGTCACAATGTTTTAAAACCTCCTGCAAGAAAGTTTTGTTCTGCAAAATGTTCAAAAGCCTATCACAATAAAAAATATTATGCCCAACAACAAGGTGCAGTTTATGAACCGGACCATGATGGTAAACCAGTTGTTGAACCTAATGTGCAAAAAAGAAGAGGCGAAATCTATAAAAAACTTATAGAAAAAGATTTAGGACCTTTAATTCTTAAAGGCGATATGAAAAAACAAGATGCTGCAGAATTACTAGGTTGTACAAAAGCTGCATTGTCTTATGCTTATGCTGCTTGGTTAGAAGATATGGAGACCAAAGAAAAAGCAGAGAACTGGACTTTACCTGCTAAAGCAGAAAAATCATTAGCTGACTTTAAAATATTTAGAGATAGGTATTTTGAAACTGAACAAGGTAAACCTTATGAAACACCTGAATTTCATATCAGATGGATTAAATCTATTTTAGAAGCAATTGAACATGGAAATCAGCAGATGATACTATCTCCACCTCGACATGGCAAGACAGACTTGTTAATTCATTTCGCAGTATGGCTTATTATTAAGAACCCTAATGTTAGAATATTATGGGTAGGTGGTAATGAGGAGATAGCAAAAAACGCAGTTAGCTCAGTAATAGACCAATTAGAGAACAATGAAAAACTTATCGAAGAATTATGTCCACCTGGAAAAAGTTTCAAACCAACTAGCCGAGCAGGAAAAGCGTGGTCGCAGAATGGGTTTACTGTCGGCACTCGTACTGTTACCGGTATTAAGTCTCCTACCATGGTTGGTATTGGTAGGGGTGGAAAAATATTATCCCGAGACTGTGACATTATTATCGCAGATGACTTGGAAGACCACAGTTCAACTATGCAACCTGCTTCTAGAGACAACACAAGAACCTGGTGGACCACTACATTGTCTAGTCGTAAAGAGGAACATACCGCCATGGTAGTAATTGGTTCTCGCCAACACTACGATGATTTATATTCACACTTACTAGATAACGAAAGTTGGCATACTATCGTTGAAGAAGCACACGATACTGGATGTAATTTACCTGATTGGGATAGTGAGTTACATGTTGATTGTATGTTATGGCCAGGAAAAAGAACTTACAAATGGTTAATGGACCGAAAGTCAGGTGCTGAAACTACTGGTGGTAGAGCAATTTATGAAATGGTTTATCTTAATGTAGCAATGCCTGATGGTATGGCTTTATTTGATAGCGTAGAGATAGAAAGTTGTAGAGACCAAAGTAGAGAAATAGGACACATTCCTGCAGGAGTTAGATTAATAGCAGGACTTGACCCGGCATCAACTGGATACCAGGCTGCATTCTTATGGGGATATGACCAAACATCAAATAAGTTATACATGATTGATATGGAAAACTCACTTGGAGGTGGTATTCCACAAGCATTATCAATTATGAAAAATTGGTTTGTGAAATACAATCTTGCACACTGGGTTATTGAAGAAAATGGATTTCAAAGAGCAATAAGACAAGACCAATCAATTCGTGAATTTGCAGGAAAACATGGTATATTTCTAGAAGGAACGCAAACTTATTCTAATAAGCACGACCCAATATTTGGTGTTACTGCGATGAGACCATTGTTTGCTGACAAATTAATTTCTTTGCCATATCTTGGATTTGAAGCCCAAGAGAAGGTAAACTTATATAAAAGTCAGCTTGTGTACTTTAGCTCAGCTCAGAATAAGAGTAGAACTGTAGGTCAGAAATCTGACTTAGTTATGGCAAGTTGGTTTCCTATGAAAACAATTCGTAGGTTACAAAAGGAAAGACTTGCTACAATGGGACTTGAATATGAACCAAGTTTTGGTGGATATGAAGGTAGTAGTATAGATATTGACAGTTGGAGATAATGAAAACAGCAGATGAAGTTTACAGCAGGGTTTACGAATTAAGAAGTTTACATGCTGATGTAGTAGCCGAAAAAGATAAAATTCGAGCCATCATGAATGGTGGTGCCGATGGAATAAAAGCATTGTTAGGTAAATCAATGAGAGATATGGATTACCAACAAATACCTGCACCTAACTTACTGCACTCCGCTATGGAAAGATTTGCACAAAAACTAGGTAGAGCACCGGATTTAAAAGTTGACATCTTCAATGATAAAGATAGCGAAAGAGCTAACAAGCGTGCAGAAAAATTAGAGAGAATAGTTCATGCTTATGATGAATTACAAAAAGTAGATTTACAATTACCACAAGTTGGTAGATGGTTACCAGGTTATGGTTTTGCTGTTTGGGTACTAAAAGAAAAGAAAGATGCTAATGGAGTTCCTTATCCTTATGCAGAAGTAAAAGACCCATATCTATGTTATCCAGGTTACTTTGGTGAAGGCCAACAACCTAGAGAATTAGCTGTCGTACAAAGAGTTCCACATACAACACTAGCTAAGATATATCCAAAATATAAAAATATAATTATGGATGAAGTTAGTAGTGAATATAACACTATGGCTTATATGTCTAGTTATGATAAAACTTGGGCCAATCAAAGTGGTACAGGTAAAGTTGTAGCTGAATATTATGATGAAGAAGGTACTTACATCTTCTTACCGGAAAATAGAATTATTATAGATTTCATACCTAACCCTTTAAAATCAGGACCAAGATTTGTCGTAGCAAAGAGATTTGCTTTTGACCAAATGCAAGGTCAGTTCCATCATGTGATTGGATTGATGGCGAATATGGCGAAGATAAATGTTCTATCTGTCATTGCAATGGAAGATGCTGTTTTTACAGAAACTAACATCATTGGTGAGATAGAAAGTGGACAGTATAAGAAAGGAAGATTATCTGTAAACTACTTAACTCCTGGCAGTCAAGTAATAAAACCAGTAAACAATCTGCCCTATCAACTGTTCCAACAGATAGATAGACTAGAAAGACATCTTCGTTTAGGTTCAGCTTATCCAGTTTCAGATGATGGACAAAGCCCTAATGCATTTGTTACTGGCCGAGGACTAGAAGAACTTGGTCAATCTGCATCATTGCATGTTAGAGAATATCAAACAATTCTTAAAGATGCATTAGAACAAATAGATAGTAAGAGACTTGAATGGGATGAAGTCATGTATTCTAATATGAGAAAACCTATTGCAGGTTATCGTAAAGGTACAGCATTCAAAGAAACTTATGTTCCTGGTACTGATATTGCAGAACAGTATAAAACACGAAGAGTGTATGGAGTTATGGCCGGGTTCGATGAACCACAAAAGATTATTACTGGATTGCAATTAAAACAACAAGGTATTATTGATACACAAACACTACAAGAGAATATGGATGGATTAGATAACATATCTCTTATCAATCAAAGAATATCTGCTGAAAGAGCAGAGAATGTTTTATTTGAAAGTCTTATGGCCCAAGCTGCACAAGGAAATCCTAAAGCAACTATGGCTGCTATTGAGATTAAGAAAAATCCTCAAAACATAAATAAAATATTAGAAAAGTTCTATACTCCTGAAGGAGAGGATATGACACCTGAAGAAGAGGCTCTTGCTGCAGGCCCACAACAAATGGGACCACAAGGACCACCTCCAGGATTAGCTCAAGTTCTCGCTCAAGCAGCCGCACAAGGAGGTGGACAAGGTGCCGGATAACGACCCAATGGCTAGGACTAATGCCGCATTCTATGACATGATTAACCAGGAAGACTGGGATTTTCGTTATACAAGAGAACAAGATATTTTAGATGTAGAATTAGACACAGATGAAATGATGTTTCCAGTTGTATATGAATATCACATACCTGGACCAATGCCTGGAGTGTTTATAAAAATATCAATGTCTTTAAGAGATGACCAACAGAAAATAGACTTTTTACAATTTATATCAAACTTAGGAGAATTTTTAAACGAAGAGGATGAAAGATATGGTTAGACAACCTGCATCAGCAAAAGCAGCAAAACAAGCAACTGATTTAAAAGCAGACCCAGGATATGCAGATTTGTATATTCCTAGAAAATCAGGAGACCCAACTGGTCAATCACAAATAGTTAATGAAGCTGCTTCAGGACTTACTGCTGAAGTATCAGGTGAACAAGCTGCTGCAGCAGTTGCTGCTACTACAGATACACAAGTTGGTGGTGTTGCAAGACCAATGAAACTTGGAGACAAAACAAAATTTCCTGGAGTATCTAATGTTAATGGATTACAAACAGGAACTGGTGCTCCATTTAAACCAATGCCTGAAATGGACTTTGATGCTTATATGATGGGATTGTTTGAACAATTTAGAGACCCAATAATTTTAGAATACTTTCAACAGAAAAATGCAGCTCCACAAATTGTTGATGCTAAAAAACAATATCGATATGCAAACAAATTAAAGGAAAGCGATGCGGTCTAATGGTTTACGATTTTCTGCGATGGACCTTGCTATTGCTCATGCAGAAGATACTTTAAATAGAGTTAACTCTTACAAACAAGGTACTAAAGAAACTAACGCAGAACTGCAACAAAGAATATCTGATATGGCAACAGCCTATCCAACATTACCAAAACAAATGGTTGTGTATTCTGCATTAACAGGACTTAACCCTGAAGATGATTTAGCTTTACAGTTAGCACAAAGAAATCAAGAAATACTAGCTAAGAAGTATGCATCAGAAGTAGTTACTAAAGTAAATCCATTTAAAAGAGGTGTACAGTTAGGTATGCTTGCACTAGATGCAGCGTTCCAACCAATATCAAGAGGATTTAAATCTGCAGTTGTTGCTGCACAAGAAACTGGTAGGTCAGTTCCTGCTACTGTAGCTGCTGCTACATTAGGTGGTTTAGCTGAAACTTTTGTAAATCAATCTCCAGGACAAGAAGGTAGAACTACAGCTAATTTTTTAAGTAGGGTATTTAACCCTAGTGTTGGTGAAGCATTTATAAATGCAAGACAAAAGTATGGACCTACAGAATTTAATTTAGCTTTACAAGAAGTAAAAAAAGGTAAACCACTTAACCTAGGTACTGGATACTTACCAAGTTCATTAGATTTAAAAAATACTCAAACATACTTAGATGAAATAAGAAAAGGTTCTGATGAAAGAACTGCTATAACAAAAGCAGCAGATATTTATGGTGTGCCAATTACACAAGTATTTGATATTAGAGAAGATAAGTTTAAATATACAACTAAGACTGGACAAAAAATAGATATATCTCCAGGAAGAGTTATAGCTGCTCAAATGTTAGAACCAGGTACAACTGGATATAGCGTTGTTTCAGGTGCAGTTGATGCTGTATTCAGGGTTGCTGCTGACCCAGTTAACTTAGCTTTAGCTTATGGTTCAGGTGTAAAAACCGCAATGAGAGGTTTAGTAAGTGCTAATGCTAAAGCAATTAAAGCAGCAGACCCAACTACTACATTGCTTAAAACATTCTTGCCTGGCAAAACAGGTAAATATAATCGTTCTTTATATTATGGAAGAACTATTGATGATATTAGAGCTACAGGTTGGGGCCAAAAATTTGGTGAAGCAATAGCACAACTTAGTGGAGCTGAAGGTATGTCTTTCTTAAATGATATTCCTGAATTTAGAAATATTCCTATGTCAGTTAAAAAAGTATTGCTTGAAGTAGATGACCCTATTCATGTATGGGATGTACTAGAAGTAGTAGCTAAAGGTGGTAACTTAACAGATACACAATTTGACAATATGTTCAACATGATAAAAGAATATATGCCAAAAACAAAAAGAGCAGAAATAGATAGAGTTAGAGAATTTACTAAGAATAATAAAAACTTTGGATTAAATGCATTACCTGCAAAACCAACAGTAACTGGTGAGTTCTTTAACTATGTTGGTAAATTAATAACAGGTGAGGCTACAGATGTTGCACCACTTAGAAGATTTGCAGGAATGTTCCAATCAGCAAATCCTGCTAAAGGATTACTTGGAGTAGGAACTCAAATGAGAATGGCACTTCCTAAACAAATGCAAAGAGCATTTTCACTTAGACCTCAGACAACTGCAATGATAAATCAATTAGATGAAACTGCTTGGAATGCAGATACAAATATGAAAAACGCTTTTGTAGATGCCAAAACAAGAGGTCAATATGTACAAGATGTATTAAGTTCTACTAATCAAGGTGAGTTAGATGAAATAGTTTACAACATCAATTTAGCTATTGTGAAGTCAGTACAAAATAAAAATCCTAATTTAAAAATAGATTTAGAAAGTTTAGTTAATCAACAAGCAAATTATGCTTCTGAATTAGAAGAACTAAGAAGTTTCTTTAAAGGTACATCAGGAGGTTCTTTATCTTTTAATGGTGTAAAAGTAAAAAAGAAATACAAAAAAATAATAAAAGATTTAGAAGCACATTTTAATGCATTAGGACTTGAATATGATGTACAAAAAGTTGAACAATTTATATTTGAAGCTGTTCCTAGTATGCATTTATTGTCACAAGCTACTGATACATTTTCATCATTCATAGACCCACAAGATGTAGTTCGTGCAACAAAAGCACATCAAACTCTTATTGGACCAACTGACAGTAGATTAAGAGCTTGGGCAAGTAAACCTAAAAACTTAACTGAAGATTATGGATGGACAGACTTTTTTAAGATACCAAGAAAAGCATTAGTAGATAATGTATCAAAAAATAAATTAGTTCTTAAACCTAAAGGACCAATAGATACTATGTTGGATGATTTACAGAATAAAATATTGAAACCTGCCTGGATGTTAAGACTTGCATTGATGTTAAGAATTGCACCTGAAGAAGCATTACGAGCTGCATTTGGCGGCAAAGTAAACTTTATTACACATCCTTTTAAAAGAATGGCATTGAACTCTAATAAAGAATTTGGATTATTTGGTGACCAAGTTAGAGCTGATAATGTTGCACAGCTATATAACAATTTAGGTGAAATAATAATGACTACAAGAATGGATGATGATGGTATTACATTCTTAAAAAATATGATTGATGTAGATGATATTAAGCAATTCAAATCAATGAACTTTGATAAAGCACAAATACTTCTAAAAGAACATTTGCTAGAGACAAATACACAGGGTGTTGTATCAGATTATATGATTGATGCTGCAATAAATAACTATGATTTAAGAGATATTAGATTTGCAGACTTAACAGAAAAAGCCTTTCAAACTACATCTAAGAAAATTAAAGCATCTTCCAAAGGTTCTATTATTGGATATGATGGTAACACTTATAACTCAATGGGTGAAGCATTTATTAAAGCAGGTGGATTTACAACTGACTTAGATGAAAAAAGATTTTTTGATTTAAAGACAAGAGGACCTGCTGAAGGTGATGCATTCGTATCACCTTACAAAGATAAAGAATTCAGTATGGGTCAAATCGGTGACATTGAAAAGAAAGCTACAGAATTAGGAATTTCTCCTGCAGAATATATTGACCAACAATTAGACAATATCTTTTTTGATGATGACACTATAGGACTATTATCTAAAGACAAACATGTTATGGGTACTTATGTTGACCAAGAAGGAAACTTTATGGTTGATGTATCTATAGGATTACAAGGTGATAATGCAGTCAGCAATGCTGTATTTATGGGTATGAATTCATTCCAAGAAAGTGTCTATATTGCTAATAGAGAACTAGCGGAAAAAACAGGATTTGGTAAACCGCTACAAGATAATTCTTTAATATATTTATTTAGCAAAGTTAAAGGCCCAGGCTATAAAAGTGCAGCAGATATTAATATAGATACAATTCTTAATCAACCAACACTAGAAGCATTGTTTAAATCTAACTTTGATGCATTAGGTTTGAAAGTAGAAGAAGTTAAAGGTGCTGCTAAAGGTTTACCTGGAGGTAGCTTATTTACCACAGATGAAAGTTATCTTGCTTCTATGGGAGAAGCTGCTGTAACTGAAGGACTATTAGCAGGAAGGAAAGATTTAGCAGAAAACCTGTTTATTAATGTTGATAAATATTTACCTAATGGAAATGTAAACCCTCAATGGTGGGAAGCGTTATGGGAAGAATTATATTTATTGTCATCTGACCCAATAGTTGTGCCATTAGTCAATAAAGGAATTGATGACACTATGGTATGGCTACGAGGTGAAGGTAAAAGTAAACTAGAAGAATTAGTTAGAAGAAGTCATAATTCAGAAGATAGACTTTATTTACAAAGTGATAAAGCATTAAGAGAATATTTAGAAAGTATTCAATATAGAATTGGTAAATTAATTGGAAACCCAACTGCTAAAATTTTAGACCCACAAACTGGTAAAGAGTTAAGTGCAGAAATAGCTACAAGAGTTTGGTACCAAAATGGTAGAAAAACTCACCCAAAATATGTTGTAGATATGTCTGTAGGAAATAATACAAAACTATTTCAGTTTATTAAAAATGGTGGAGTTATAGAAAACAAAGATTGGTTACGATATAAAACTCATATTCAAACTTTTAAATTAAAAGAAAGAGGAATAAATAATCAAGAATTCTTTAAACAATTTATCAAGCTGTTTAAACAAGAAGTAGAGGATGCGGGATTAGGGGCTAATACGCTACCAAGAAGATTTGACCTAATGAATAGAATATCTGAAAGTGGAACTATGATTGTTGGTGAAGAAATACAAGCTGCAGGATATTTAGCTGATGTTCGTTATGGTAACGATGCTCTCAATAGTTTATTAGAAACTGGATACAATGCTTTAATATCTAAGCCATCTAACTATCTAAACAGAGACCCATTATTCAGATATGCATTTTATGAAAATGCTATAGAAGTAATTAAGTTTATGGATGATAAAACCAAAGCAGCATTCTTAAAAGGTGCAGAACCTTGGATAGATGGTAATAAATTATGGGATGATTTAATTGCTGCAGCTAAAGAACCATCTTTAGAAAATACAGTTACAAGTGTTCAGCAAGCAGAAGAACTATTAAAACATGCCGCTATGAATGAAGTAAAAACATTATTTTATTCTGTATCACAACGACATGTTGCTTCTGATTTGTTTTCTAAATATATTCCATTTCCTGAAATATGGGCTGAAGTTTTCCAATCATGGGGTAAATTAATTGTTGATAATCCACAGAAATTTAATAGAGCAAGAGTAACTGTAGATAATGGTACAGAAGCTAAACCTTGGGATAGCGAAAATGGTTTCTTAGAAAAAGACCCAAGCACAGGTAAGTTAATGTTTAACTATGTTGATGTCTTTAATGTTCTTACTCTTGGTACCTTTAAAGCATTGGGTAATGTTATTCGTTCTTCAGGTGTTAAAGAAAATTTACCTGATGCTATTACATCTCCTTACCAAACACTTGCTTTTGGACAAAGTTTAGAAGAAGAAGGTGTAAGAATGACTGCTCCTGGTTTTGCTTCAGGTCTTAACTTAATTGCACAAAATGGATTTGCTCCTGGATTTGGACCAGTTGTTACATTTCCAATGAGAATATTTTTAAATGCAATAGGTTCATCCCAATTAATTAGAAAGTTTTTCTTAGGTGAATTTGAAAGTTCAGGACAATTATCAGACCAGTTGCCTGCATGGGCTAAGAAGTTTTTAACTTGGGAAGGTTCTCCTGATGAAGATTTACAAAATGCTTTTGCAACTACTGCAATGGATTTATACAGTTCTTATGTACTTGCAGGATTAGTTGACCAAGAAGATGAACTTGAAGTAAATAAATACATGGACCAAGCATTAAAACATGCAAGATATGTATATATGTTTAGAGGCATGGCACAGTTTTCTTTACCAACAGCAATACAGCCAAGAATAGAAGTTGAAGATAAAAATGGTAATTGGTGGGCAACACAAACATTAGTTAATAAATATCAAGAGATGTTAATTAAAAATGGTTATGATAACTTTACAACACAAGAAGAGTTTATAGAGAAGTTTGGTATCAATCCAATTCCATTAAAACAACCATCTTCTTATAAAGTTGGTAAGCAGCCAGTTAAAGAAAACTCATTCTTTTGGTGGCAACAAGATGACAGAAGTAGGTTATTAGAAGCAGATGCATTACCAAATACTGCATACTATGTACATCCGGATAAAGTAGAAGATGAATTATTTTGGCCTGCATATTTTGAAACTAGAAGTCAAGGCATAGAACCGCAACAATATGCTAGTTTTATGAGACATAGCCAAGCAATATTTGAATATGAAAAAGGTAAAAAAGATATTAAAGAAAGCGTTCCTCCATCATTGCAAGCAGAAAAAATTAGCGAACTAAAAGCAGAGATTGAAGATGATTATGATATTGATTTATTCAGTGGACAAGGTAAACCTAAAATGGCTTCTACTAGAGAAATATTTGCAGAACTTCAAAGATGGGAAGATTATGAACTTACAAGACAAAGCCCTGAGTGGAAGTATTTAGAGAAGTACTTGAATTACAGAAATGAAATTATTGATGTATTATTAAAAGGTGGAAGTTTTACTTATGGTGATAATACACTATATGTTTTTAGCCCAACAAAAAAAGCTAGAACATTAAATGGTACAAGTACAGACCCAGTAAAAGCTAGAGAGATAATGACAATAATTTGGCAAGATTTGGTAAATGAAGGTAAGAACACTAACTTTCCACAATTAGCTAATGAGGTGCTATTCTATGAGATAAGCCCTAATAACAGTGCGAACACAGGAGATTAATAAATGGTTGAACCACTAGAAGAATTAATAACAGAAGAGGAAACTCCTACCGGAGAACAACCTAAGAAATATACTTCTATAGCTGAATTTATTAATTCAGAACTTAATAATCCTTTGTTCTTTTTTACTGTAGAAAAACCAGGACCAACTAAAGCTACAAGAGGTGAGGTTGCTAAATACTGGTCTATAGATGAAATAATGAATGATGAAAATTTTGCATCGTTTATTACAACTGATACAAGAAATAAATATTTAGACATCATTGCTAATCCTTCCGAAGGTGTGCAAGAAGATTTAGGAAATATTATTATAGATATATACGATGATATATCTTCTTCAAAAAAACAACAAAGAATTGAAGACCCAACAAGTACATTTACAAATCCTAAACCTGATACGATTATCACTTTTGACAAGAAAAAAACAGATGCGGGACCAGGAGATATAGATTATAAAAGTTTATCAAATTCTATTAAAGAACAAGATTTATCAAATATTATTCTTGGTGAACAAGTACAAGAGGCTGCTAAAACAGCACAAGATGTACAACAAGCACAAGGTTCTATTAGAACAAGTCATCAAACTTGGGGATATAAAACAACTAGCAATGGATTAATTACTAACTCAGCAGGAGAACAAGTACTTGCACCATTTTGGAAAGGTAATGAATACAGTATGTTCACTGACCTTGACCCATCAGAAATATTTAGATTGCAACAGAAAATGGTTAGAGCCGGAATGGATGCACCTACTTTAGATGAGTGGGGACAATGGACTGATAGAGAAGCTAACTTTATTTCTGCTGTATTTATTAAAGCTGCTGATGACCCTAACTTTGCTTGGGAAAAAGATTTAGCTGCAGGATTACCTGCATATAGTTCAACATTAGATAGGTTAATGACAGAGGTTGGAGAGACAGAAGACTTTATAAAACTTCTTAATGAAGCTAATTATTTACAAGCAAAAGCAAATGTATCACCTGCACAAATACAACAACTTGTTGACCAAGCTGCAGATGAATTAGGTATTGTTATTACTCCACAAAATTATGTAGATTATGGAAACTTAGCAGTACAAGCCTATGGACAAGCTGCTGCTTTAGAAAGAGAATATAAAACTTCTTTAATAACAGATAAAGATTTAATATTAAATACAACATTTAAAGATGTTAGAGCTACACAACCTGGAGAATTTCCAAGATATTTAAAGGGTAGTACATTACCATTAGTGTTACCATCATACGAATACTTAATGGCACAAAAAGGCGAACAGCCAATCGTTAAATCTGCATTAGAAATTATTACAGAAGAGTTAGCAAAACGACCTGAAGTAAAAGGACAATTAGCTGCAGCAGAAGATTTAAATAATATTAAATATGCAACTAATCTATTTGAAGCATCAATGGGTGCTATTGAGTTAGGAGAGAATACATAATGGAAGAAGATAAACAACAGGCCCCAAATACTAGATTTCAACAAAGCCCACAGGCACAGGCTCAAAGCAGCGTGTTTAAACAGCCTGCTAAGAACTACTATAAACTGCTTAAATTGATAACTGCTATTGGAGAGAGTACTGTAAAAGGTACTGCAGAGTTCTTAACAAGTGCTGCTAAAGGCCCTACAACAGTTGCTAAAAAAGTATCAGAAAATATAAAAGAAGGTATAGAAACCTCTCAACAATCAGATATATCTTTAATAGATATTGTTAATAGACTTAGAGAAAACCCTGGAAAGATGAAGATAGATGAGTAGGGTAGAAGATTTTTATAAGAACTTTAGTGAAGAGTTAAAGAAAAAAAAGCAAAATAATAAATCAGGTAGCTAATGGCTGAACTCGGTATAAGAGAAATTGGCCTAATTGAAAATGGTATAAAAACTATATATGATGAATTATTTTCTTTAGGTGTATCTGAAAACATTAATAATGCAAATGATTTTAGGCAATCTATATTACAAGTATTAATACAAGGTACTAATGATAGTAATTATGCAACTCATACAAATATATTATTCAATGCTTTTAAACCAATAGAAGAAAACTTTAGTCAATTAAAACTTGAAACTGTAATAGATTATGTCAAAACTAACTATGATGTTTTAAATGAAACTGGTCAATTAAGTGACATAGATATACCTGAAATGATGTGGACTGGTTATGATGATACTGCAAATGCTTTAGAAGATATAGCTATTTATTTAAATGATAATTATGATTTTGAAATAGACACAAAAAATATAGATAACATATTAGTTGATATGTCTGAACAATTAATGGGTTCTGATATAAAAGTTGGTGATATTCCTGATGCATTAGAAATACAAATAAGAGTATTAGATGATATGCAATATCATGAGATAGCACAAATGTACACAGCTTGGCCATCTACTGAAATGATGAGGCCTCTAACAATACAACTTACAGAAATTTATAATCAAGTAGATAATTTAGATGGAGCTAGTTTAAATATTTTATATGATAGTTTTTATAACTATTTATATATTGGAAATAATGCATCAGATATATTAATTGGTATTAACAATCCTGATAATCTAAAAACTGTTGGTGTAAAGAATATGATTAAACATTACTTTGAACAATTAGGTAGCTTACAAACTAGTTATACAGAATTTAGTGGAGCTAACCATGCGTTCTTAGATGGATGGCAAATAAGTAATGAGTTAGATGTACCTCTTTCTATAGCAGGAGATGTAGGCCGAGAAGTAGGTTATAACTTAGATAATTTATTATGGAACAGTAAAAATCCTGCACAGTTTTTAGTTACTTTAAAACCATTTGAAGGAGTATTGGCTGATATTCCATATCAAGTTAGTTCTGATTATTTCAATGAATATCAAAATATTATGGGTAAATATGTAAGCAAATATTTTACTGACCCAAACTTTGCATCAACAATTGCAGAAGGAAAAGATTTATATACATTTATAAACGAAGATTTAAAAATAGCCGGATATGATTTAGAAGAAACACCTGATAGTGAATTCTTAAATAGACTATCTAAAACAACAGAAGAAGATATATTAAAAGGAACTTCAATAGACACACCTACAAATGTAGTAAATAATATATATGATGATGCTATAGAAATATTTGACACAAGTGAATTATTAAAAAATGGAAAATTAGAACACTCTGATTTAACAAACAAACTAATGTCTAAAGGTTATACCTTTAAAGAAGTTGAAACTTTTTTAAATGATGTATATATGAAACAAGTAAAAGATAATCCAAAAGGATTTGAAAATATATCTAAAGAAGAATTTATTAAATATGCAGACACACCTACAAATGTAGTAGATGAATTAGAAGATGCAATAATTAAGTCAGATGGCTTAGATAATCTAAATAAAGCTAAGAAGGTTATAGGTAACAACCCTGGAGTGTTTAGAAAAATACTTAGTGTATTAGAGAAAGCTGATGTAGGAGACCAGGTAATAACCAAATTTATATTACCTAAAGTATTACCTGCTATAGGTTTAAGTACTGTAGCTGCACCTGCAGCAATAGCTTATGGAATATATGAAACTGCTTTATTGTTATCTGATGCAGGACAAGCAGCATATAAAGCACAAACAACTGATGAAAGTTTTTGGGATAACTTTGGTGAAGTATCAGATAAGTATTCAATAGCTTACAAAATATCTAAACCAGTGTATGATATAATACTAGATAGTTTAAATGAAGACTTAGCTACAGAGGATAAGAATGAAGCAATGCTATTTTCTTTTAATAGATAATGTTAACTAATCAATTTATATTCCAACCTGAGATGCTCATTGAAATAAATGGGGTTATTTATGCTGTCTTTTTTGATACAGATGAAGAGTTAGGAGACTTTCCTATACTTGCAAAAGTAGATAGTAAGTCATTCATACAACCAGGTGCAGCAATTACATCAATGGATGAACAAAAATTTGCTGCTACATTTGGTTATGTATTTAGAGGACATGAAGATTTATTAGTATCAGAGATACAAATAGGTGCTGAACAAAAAGATTATAGAAGCATTATGGATGTTCAAGAAAACTTATTAGCTAAAAGAGCAGAAGAGAATGGTATGCAATGGTTACTAGATAACGATGTACAAGCTGCATTCTTAGCTGCAACTCTTACTGGTGTACCAATATCTACTGATGATTTATCAAACACTGAATGGTATTTAAATACTTCAGAAGAACAAAGAAATTATATGGTTAGATATTATGCTGACCCTAATGCAGTAGAAGAAGAAATCAAAACAAACATTATTAACATCAGAGAAGCTATGTTAGCTAGAGATATGAAAGGACCTGTTAATGATTTAGCTAAAGTATTAGCTTATGGTTTAACTACAGGAACTTTTAAATCTATTGAAGAAGTAGATATGTATATAGACTTTATTGATGACAGCACATATTTAGATTTATTAGGTGGTGAAGATTTGTTACCTGACAGTCTTAAAACATTTGTAGGAAAATTTACTGGTGTTAATGCAGGACAATCTACAACAGCTAACATAATAACAAATAAACTAGGTGCAACTGCTTTAGAAAGTTACAAACAAAGTGGCGAATTTATCAAACTTGCAGCACAAGTTAAAGCAGGTAATCAAGCAGGAGTAGAACAAGAAATACAAAGAATACACGATGTATTGTATCCTGCATTTGCAGGTTCATCATATAGTACTTGGAACCCACAATATACAAATAGAGCATCAAGACTTATCAATGGAACTACTGGTGGACAAGTTGTGTCATTAACTGCAGACCAACAAGAACAAGTTAATGAATTAATATCTAAATCTAATGGTAGTTTTCAAGAGTTTGATAAGTTAGTAAGACAAACATTTATTAATAGCCCAGGTGTAAAGAACGCTTTCTTAGATGATTTAGCTAGAAAAATACCACAATCATATTCAGGAGTATTCGGATAATGACTAAAGCAGAGATTATTGCATTACAAAAAGAACTTGGTGTAACACCTGATGGAATTATCGGACCTCAAACTAGAGCTGCTGCTAACGCTAAAATACAAGGTTCAGTATCTATTGCAGAAGCACAAGCACAATCTGAAAAGTTTGGTGGCATAGCAAATACAACTGGATTAGTTTATGGTAATGATGTAGCACCGAGTACTAATAATGCACCAGTAGAACCTCCTTCAGGAGATGAAGAAAATGCATTATCTGAAGCACAACAAGCATTAATAGATGCAGAAAAAGCAGCTCGAAAAAGAATAGAAGAGTTATTAGCACAACTAAATAATCAACAAAACAATTACCCACCTCCAGGTCAGCCAACAGTTGCATCATTTGAAACTCAAACACAAACTTATACACCTACATTTGATGATGCTAAAGCGTTGTTTCCTTATTACCCTGGTAATATATTGAACATTATTTTAAATAGTTGGGTAGATACTGGAAGTATTGATATAGCTATTGCACAAGGTAGAGCATCAGAAGATTATGCTAAAACATTTCCTGGTATTAAAAGAGAAGATGGTTCATTAAGAATGACAGAAATACAATACTTAGAAGTTAAAGATGCAATGAAAGATGAACTTAGAAATTACAATCTTAATCCTAATATTTTTGAAAATGAAATTATAGATGCTATTGCGGGAGATGTAGATATTCAAGAGTTTAAAGGTAGATTGCAATTTGGATATGAACAATTAATTAACAATAGAGACATTGTGTTAAATGTATATCGTGAAGAATATGGTATGGATTTAACAGAAGAAGCACTATTTGCTATGTTTATATCACCTGAAATAGCAACATCAGTACTAGAAAATCAAATACTTGTATCACAAATATTAGCTGAAGCAGAAGTAGCAGATATTAAATTAGGTAAATCTGCAGTACAAGAGTTTATATCTGCAGGAATAAAACAAGAACAAGCTAGAACTTTATTTAGAGAGACAGAACAATTAGGAGGATTGACTAGAGTTGCAGGTGCAGCAGGTCAAGAGTTAACACAAGAACAAATAGCAACAGGATTAGCAGGTCTAAGTCCTGAACAATTAAGTTTAATTAAAAGCACAGAAGCTAGAGCGGCATCACAATCTGCAATAATTGCAGGTGCAGCTACAGCACAAACAGGAGAAGTCACCGGATTAGTTGAGGCTTAACTACTTGTTTAAACAGCTTGCATTTAATTAAACTATGATATAATAAATTTGACACTCTACTAAGGCCGGGTGGTAAAACTAGACCTAGGATACGAGAACTGTCTTGATGCCTACATACAAGACATGACAAATAAATAATATGTAGTAGTCCCAGTGCATGACATAAATGGCACTTGTAAAAATATTATTTATAGGAATAGGAGACAATACATGTCTGAAGAAATAACTAACGAAACTGATGTTCAATCATCGAGTGAAGATAAGAACTGGAAAGCTATTCGAGAAGAGAATAAATCTCTTAGAGAAGAACTGATACAGTATCAAACTAAAGAACGAGATGACTTGTTTAAACAAATAGGTTTAGACAGAACAAAGGGAATTGGTAAAGCAACCGACCTAAGTTACGAAGGAGAACTTAACGCAGAAGCTCTAAAGGCTTATGTTGTAGAAGAATTTGGAGATGAGGTATTTGGGCAGCAAGACAGTTTTCGTGAGACAGTTAACGCAGGACAAGAAAGATTAGATAATCTTGCAAGTCAAGCACAAGCTGTTACTGCTAATACAAGTGTAAGAGACCAAATAGCACAAGCTCAACAAACTGGTCGGGTCAGAGATAGTATTGCTACAAAATTAAAAGCTCTCAATGAGCAACAAAAAAAGTAGCGTTTAGGAGAATAAGCCTCCTAAACAAAAATTTAGGAGAATAAAATGGCAGCAATAGCTTCCCCGGACCCAATCTCAGTATCTGAGATTAACAATTTCACTGGCGAACTATTCAAAGTTGGTGCAAGAAGAACACCTTTACTATCAATGGTTGGTGGTTTAACAGGTGGTAAACTTCTTAACTCTCCAGTTTTCCAAACCCAAAAAGTAGATACACCTGCAGTTTCAAGTTACACAACTGTAGCTGAAGGTGGTTCACCTGCTTATTTTGGTAGAAGCAGAAGTTCTGCAATAGACTGTGTCCAAATTTGGAACCAAGGTGTTAAACTCACCTACTCCGCTTTGGCATCTACAGGATATTTGAACTCACAAGCTATGGAAAGTGGAACAGCAGCTTTTGAAGGTTCTAACCCAGTACAAGATGAAATGGCATTTCAATTAGAAGAACTACTTAGCAAAATCGCAAGAGAAGTTGAGTATGAATTCTTTAATGCTACTTTCAATGATGGAACAGATGGAAACCCAAGAGAAATGCGTGGTATCGCACAATGGGTAGCTTCCGGAAATGGTTCATCAGCATACGCACATGATACAACTGGTGATGGATTAGGTTCTGCACAAGGTCTTGACTTTAATGCAGTAGCTGAAACATTGAAGTTAATGTATGATGCAGGTGCTCCAATGAATAACCCTGTACTTTTCGCAAGACCAGGTTCAGTATTAGACTTGAACCAAAACCTTGTTAAGAGTGGTTCTAATCAAATGGCAGTATTGCCTAGAGATAGAAACATTGCAGGTATTAACATTGACAGCATCATTACTCCATTCGGAAATATTGGATTAGTAGTGAACGAATTTGTTCCTGCTGACCAAGCATTCGTTTTGGACCTTGCATACCTAGATGTTTGTTTCTTAAACATCCCAGGAAAAGGTGGTGTCTTCGTAGAAGATACAGATAATGATGATGCAGCCGCAATATCAAAGCGTGTTTATATGGAAATTGGTCTTGATAAAGGACCTGCTGAATATCACGCAGTTATCAATGGCGTAAGCTAAAGATAAATATTGAAGATTAGGGTGGAACTCCACCTCCACCCTTTTCTTCTGTTAGAATATAAAATAAGATTTAGGAGAATAAATGCCAGTAGCAGGTAGTAATATATATAAAACAAAAGGTGTAACAATAGATATTTCTGAGAATACTACAGTATCCACTGCAGTAGATACAGATGGTTTATTGTTATCAGGAATTATATTTCCGGCTACTATGACAGGAACTGCTGTTACTTTTCAAGTAGCATCTACAAATACCGGAGGAACTTTTAAAGCATTAAAAGAAACTGATGGTACAGATGTAACTTATACAGTAACTGCTAATAGTCATGTCAGAGTAGACCCTTCAGGTTGGGCCGGAATTGGTGCTATTAAAGTAGTATCCGGTACAGCAGAAGTTGCAGACAGAAAAATAGAATTAGTATTTCATTCAGCATAAGGAAGTAACATGAGTACAACTATAGGAAACCTAGTTGATAGGGTCTTTAGAGAGTATCTTGAACCAATGGAAGACATTGTTAGTTACTCTTATCTAACATCAGGAATAGATGCTTCAGCTACAACAATACCTTATGATGGTGATTTGTTTTCTGTTGAAGAAGAAGATGCTTTAGATGCAGGTGCGATTATAGAAATAGGTCAAGAACTTATGTACTCTAAAGAACTTAATACTGTTACAAATGAAATAACAGTAGTAAGAGGTGCAAGAGGAACTACTGCTGCTTCTCATTCATTAGGAGATTTAATCAAGATAGCTCCACCATTCGCAAGAATTAATGTATTTAATGCTGTAAAAGACCAAATAGAAAATTTATACCCTACTCTTTATGCAGTAGAAACTCAAACAATAGCTAGTGCTGCAGGATATGTAGCATTAGAAGGTGCAGATGATAATAGAATTGTTGCACCATTAGCTGCAGTTTCACAATATCAAACACTTGCTAGTGGTAGTGAGACAACAGTACAGTTTAGAGGAGTTGCTATGGAACTTATTAATGTACCAACTTCTGTAACTGCATCAGGAAAAGTTGTACAATTCTCCGGTATTAGTAATGGAGTAAATGTCCACTGTACATTCAAAAAGAAATTCGGTGAAGTAACCAATGAAGCCTCAACATTGTCAGACATAGGATTAGAAACTGAATATGAACCAATCATTATGTCAGGTGTTGCTGCTCAAATGATTGCAGGTAAAGATGTTCCTACCTACACAGCAGACTATATTACGCAACAAATGGCAGTTACAAACTATCCAGTTAATTCATCATCTAATATAAGAAACTCTTTGTTGCAATATCAACAAGTATTAATTAATCAAGCAAGAAAAGATTTAAGAGCTAGATACCCTGAACCTGTCAGTTTAAACAGCGTGGTATATCCAAGTGCCTAGAATAGCTTCTACTTCTAACATTCGTAATCCAAAAAGATATGGATATGATTTACGATTAGATAATTTGTATTTCAGAGCAGCTATTGGTCCAGGTAGAGAGATGACTATACAATCATCTGATGTACAAGAAGGACAAATAAATGTTAAACAAAACCCTGAAGATTTCACTTCTAACTTAGGGCGTATCTATTCAAGAAATAACTTTACTGGTGGACAAGGTTTAGACACTGCACATAGAGCTAATGGTACACCTAAAGATACAACAAGATTTTGGGATAGCAAAGGTGTAGATGTATTTCATGGAGATGATGAAACTTCTTATCATATTCATTTGCTATACACAACTGCAGCAGAAAGCATAAGTTTTAGTTCTGATAATAACTATATGGTTAGAACAACCAATGGAAATATTTATGTATCTGACAATACAACTATTTATGAAAGTACAGATGATGGAGATACCTGGACAGCTATGACATCTACTGGAATACTTTATGCTATTACAGGTATGGCAGCATTTGGAAATACAATTTATGTTACAACTGGAACTGCAGGAACAACTAATAAACAATTTGTACACTATGAACCAGGTGGTCATGGTTGGTCAGTACATAATACAGGTTTTACTGGTGGCATATTTACAGGTGTTTGGTTTGTAAAAGATAGATTAGTTGTAACTGCTAATGATGGTAGTGCAGAATATTTATGGGAAGGCGACCCATTCGCAGACAGTTGGGCTTCAGAGTTTGCTGTAGTAGATGCGTTGTTAACAATAGAACCTACACACGAAATTACATCTGTTATAGATGCAGGTGCAGTTATTTTAGCTGCAAGTACAAATCAAAATGTTTATGCACTTAAAGATGTAGCAGGAACATTAGAACTTAAAGGACAAACACAAATACCATTTGAACAAATACATTCTATAGCTGCATCAGAAGGAATTATATTTTTAGGTACGCAAGAAGAAAGTAGAACAGTTGGAAGATTTTATCGTGCTGATTTAGTTGTAGCTGATGACTTATATGTATTAGCTAATAGACAATTAATAAAAGAATGGATAGTAGATGGAATTGATACTTGCCCACATTCAATGTTTGTTTCAAGAGATAGTGTTTATATGGGAGTACACGAAGGAACTAATGAAGTAAATCTATGGAGATATTACTTACCTACAGCAGGTCTTGCTAGAGATTTACAAACAGGTGGTAATGGATTAGTTAAGGGAATAACACAGGGTAATGGTAAGTTTGTTATTTCTGTTGCAAGTTCTGATGTGTATAAAGAAACATCTACTTATGAAAGTGAAGGATATTTAATTATGTCTGCTGCAGATTTTTTTACAGCAGAGAGTAAACAATTTGTTGGTGCAGAAATTTCTACAGAAGCATTAGGTAATGATACCTCTGTAGAACTTTATTATTCAACAAAGTTTGAAGCACTCGATAATCCTAGTGATAGTTCTTTTAAACTAGCTTTTACACAAGCATCAGGTACTGGAGATGTAGAGAAACAAATATCAGAAGTATCAAGATATGTTATTGGTAAAGTTGTACTTAAAAAGAATGGTGCAAATAATGCTACACCTAAAGTAAAGTCATTGCAGTTTCGTGCATTGGCTAGACCTGAATTGGTAGTAGCACAAATACCTATCAATATATCTGATAGAGTTGAAAGACCTGGAAGAAAACCTGTTAAGGTTAAAGGTTTAGGAGAAGAATTATATTCAACACTTCGTGATAAAGAAGGAGATAGCGTTACCTTAGAGCTATTTAATCCTGCTGAAATTATTAGAGGTGTTGTTGAAAGAATAAGTTATCCTGTACAATCTAATACAGAGCGTGGAAGTGTGACACAGTATGCTATAATAACTGTGCGTGGAACAAGACAACCTGTACTAGAAGATGTTACTACCATACATGTTACAGGTATATCAGCTTATGGTATTATGAGATTTGGAGCATAGATGGCAGATAGAGCAACAACGATAGTTAATTTTTATGAAAGTACTTTAGCTAGTTTATTAGCTAGTGCTTCTACTTCTACATCACTTACTGCTGCACCTACAACAGATGGAACTACAGTTATTAATGCTAGTTCAGGAGATAGTTCCTCACATTATTATTTAGTAGTTGACCCTGATAACTCATCTAACAGAGAAGTTATTTTAGTAACACAATCTACAGGTACAACATTAAGTGCAGTAACTAGAGATTTAGAAGGCAGACACGCTACAGACCCTGACCATCAAACAGGAACTACAGTTCGTATGGCAGTAGTAGCAGAACAAATAGCAGATGTTAATGACAGAATAGATGCAGATGAAACAACTAATGCTGCACATAGGTCAGATGGTACTAAACACTTTTTACTTTTAGATGAAGATGATATGGCTTCTGATAGTGCAACAGCAGCACCATCACAACAATCTGTTAAATCTTATGTAGATACCCAAGTAGCTGCTGCAGGTGGTGCTAGTCTTGGATTAGTTATCGCATTGTCATAATGGGTATATTATTAACTCTTAAAGAAGGTGGAAGTCTAGCAATAGACACTATTGGTAATAAACCAATACAAGAAGATTTAGACTTAATTGTTGGTGGTGGTGCTACACTATCATTAGCATTTAGGGAAATAATGGAAGCACTTTCTGTTACTAATGCGACAAGTTCGACTGGTCGTGCTATAGTAATGGGAAGCATATAAAAATATGGAGATAAAGTAAAATGGCAGAAGCATTTAAAA
>Ga0222715_10001028_pt1 | contig 27443 bp, 39 predicted proteins | sample C33_9DmetaG_FD_165056 | JGI IMG/M metagenome (GOLD analysis project Ga0222715, IMG submission 165056) | Estuarine water microbial communities from San Francisco Bay, California, United States - C33_9D | ecosystem: Environmental > Aquatic > Marine > Unclassified | place: USA: California...
GCAGATAACTAATATTACAAAGTTAAGAGTCGCGGGAATGGAAGATGCAACAATATGATCATAAAGCATTTGTAATCACAATGAAAGGTCGTTCCTTTTCTGAGGAACTGGCTGACGAATGTATTGCATCAGGTAAAAAATTTAACATCGAAATCGAAAAATTTGACGCCATACAATTAGATGATGTTGATCCAACATATAAAAAACTAAATCTAAGACCATTTCCTAAATTAAAAAAATCAAGAGACACAAAAGGTGTAAGAGGTTGTTTTTGTTCACATTTTTTGCTTTGGCAAAAGTGTATAGAACTCAATCGACCATTGTTAATTTTTGAGCATGATGCTCTGATAATAAGACCTATTCCAGCAGATCTACCAAACAAATTTTCAGAACTGTGCAACCTGGATGCATACAGCAGAACATCTAAGGTTTACGAAGACCATTTAAAAGTTTTTGAAAACAATGATGTAATTGCACACAAACCCAATACACCTGAAAAAACTTTTAAAAGTGGATTTCATTATTACGACAAAGAATGTATTAAAGGTCTTCATGCCTATTTTATCAAGCCACAAGGTGCAAAGTCACTAATTGATTTCGCTAGAAACAAAGGTGCACTTCCGGCGGATGTTCATGTCAATGCACAGTCTGTGGCACTAACTAAAACCAAATACAGTTTGTGCAGAATCAATCCTAAGTACTGGTTAGACAAAAGTAAAAAAAGTATGAACAGTTACACAAGGATAGATGTATGATGAATTTTGTTTGTGTGCTTAGAAAAGATGCACCCACAAAGAAATCTCCAGGATTTTACGACAAAGAATGGGTCAATAAATTGCACAGAGCAATACAAAGAAATTATGATAAACCCTTCAAATTTTTTTGTTTGTCAAATGTGCAAACAGATGTGGAAACAATACCTTTGATCACAGACTGGAAGGGTTGGTGGAGTAAAATAGAACTGTTTAGACCCAATCTATTTCAAGGACCTGTAACATACATTGATTTGGACATAGTGATTTGTAACAATATAACCAGCCTGATTGATAAACTTGACTCTGCAAAATTTTGGATGGTTGAAGAGCCTGGTAATATTGTTAATTCCAGCATCATGCATTGGCAGGGAGATTACAGTCATTTATATAAAAAATTATCTACTGACCAAGAAGCGATTCAAAATAAATTTAAAAAAGGCAAAGTTATGGCTGATCAAGGTTTTATACAAATGAATCAAGAATATAATTTTATAAATCATTTAGAACCAGATAGTTTTAACTGGAAGCATCATAAGATAAATACTCCTATAATGAATCCAAAATTTTTAATCTTTATAAGCAGACATCATAAGCCCAGCAATAACACAGAAATGGATTTGGTCAAAAAAAATTGGATATGATTAAACCAAAACAAATTTACAATTTCGATCGTGTTAAATTCCTAGAATTTATAATAGGAAAAGTGGGCAATGAATCAGCAGTGGAAGTTGGAGTTTGGCGTGGGGAATATACACAGTGTATTCAAAATATCAACTATTTTAAAAAAATTACAGGCGTAGATCCTTATGAATTGTACGAAGGCTACACAGATCGCCCCGGCAAAGAGTTCAAAGCCCAAACAAGACTTGAAGAATTATACAACAAAGTAAGCAGAAGATTTTCTAAACAGAATATCGATCTTTTAAGAATGAAAAGTGTACAAGCCAGTAATCAATTCGAAAATGACAGTATAGATTTTGTTTATTTGGATGGCAATCATCAATTTGATGCAGTGACTGAAGACATTAATGCTTGGTGGCCCAAGACAAAAGGAATTTTAGCAGGAGATGATTATGCTCCAGATAATGGAATAACTGATGAAAAATTTGGAGTAATAGAAGCGGTTCAAAACTTTGTCAAACAAAATGATCTAGAATTTTATCTTACAAATGATCGTTTACCTACATGGTTTGTATTTAAAAAATGAATTGGGAAATAAAAAAAGCAGAGAAAGTATTAGCAGTAGGCAGTGGTCCTAATATGACACTAGTGAACGATTGGGACACTTCAGATTGCAGAGTTGTAGGAATTAACAACATATGGAAGGGCACAGATAAATGGGACCATTTGATAGTTGCTGGAGATTATCCTGAAAGAAAAAAAATAAAAAAAGAAATTGTTCCTAACTTTAATAATAAAGGATTGCATAAAACATGGCATTCTACTAAAGGTACACAAAGAATACAAGAAGCAATGTTAGCCATGGATGATAAACCAATTGACTCTAAACCAAGCGAGTTCGATCGTAGTTGTATTAAATTAGGAGTGCCTGCTATATTCACTGTGACATATTGGTGTCTACATTTTTTAAAACCAAAATTTATTGGCTACATAGGATTTGATATGGATTATACTCCTAAAAAAGATGGAGCAACTGCTTTTTATGGAGTTGGATACGATATAAAAACTAATGGTATTCCTGATCCAATTTTACAGATGAAAAAATATTACAATGGTGATGAAAATTTTATGACTCCTTTGTTTAAACAAATACAAACAAAGGCACCTGCCACTCAATTTTTTAATTTATCAGATAACAAAAATACTAGACTGCCTTGGCAACAAATAGGTATAGAGGAATTTAAAAAGTTATGAAGTTAAGTAAACATGATAAGCATTTAGGTGGACACGCTGGCATTACGCACACAGATACAGGCGTATTACAATATTTTAAACAAAACTATAATGTAAGCTCATTTCTTGATGTCGGATGCGGTCCTGGAGGTCAAGTTTTAGAAGCAATAAAATTAGGTTTTGAAGCACATGGTATAGATGGAGATTATACTTTGGATAGAGGAAAACATAGTGAACTTTTTTACTTGCATGATTACACAAAAGGTCCAAGAAGTAATTTAAAGGAAGTAGATTTAGTGTGGAGTGTTGAGTTTTTAGAACATGTCCAAGAACAATTTATTCCAAATTTTTTACCAGACCTAAAATCAGGTAAATTTCTAGTTGTAACCTTTGCTAGACCTCATGAAGATGGTGGACATCATCATGTAAATTGTAATACCCAAGAATATTGGATAAAAAAAATTGAAGATGCCAATTTTAAATTCGATATAGACTTGACAGATAAAGTTAAAAAACATTCTACTATGAAAAGAGATTTCGTTAGAAACTCGGGTTTAGTTTTTAGAAAGTATAGTTAGGATAATTATTATTATGAAAGCAGGAAAAATTTGGGGACAAACAGAACTAATACACGCGAATGGTGTGTTAGAATTTCATCGTATTGAATTTAAAGCAGGTTATAAATGCTCAGAACACAAACACAAGTTTAAATGGAATGGTTTCTTTGTGGAATCAGGCACAATGCTTGTACGTGTTTGGCAGGATGCAGAACAGTCAGGACTAGTAGATGAAACAATCTTGCACAAAGGCGATTACATGACTGTGAAACCAGGCAAGTATCATCAATTTGAAGGTGTAGATGATGGAGTGGCTTTTGAATTGTATTGGGCAGAGTTCAATCATGATGATATTGAAAGACGAACTATCGGAACACAAACTTGAAACACAACAAAATATTAATAATGGGTTTGCCTGGATCAGGCAAATCATACCTAGCAGATAAATTGGCTCCGCTGATTGATGCTGTCTGGTTAAATGCTGACAAAGTCAGAGAAGAAGCAAACGATTGGGATTTTACTCCCGAAGGTAGACTACGACAAGCACACAGAATGAAAACTCTGTCACAGCAAGCCTTAGATTCAGGAAAACACGTCATAGCAGATTTTGTGTGTCCAACACCTAAAACAAGAGAAGACTTTGGTGCTGACTACACAGTATGGATAGACACTATCAAAGAAGGTAGATTTGAAGACACCAATAAAATGTTTGTGCCACCAGAAACTTATGACTTTAGAGTTCCAACTCAAAATGCAGAATTATGGGCGATAAGAATAGCCGACGAAATACAAGATTACGTGTGGGATAATAGAAAACCAACAGCACAAATGTTAGGAAGATGGCAACCTTGGCACGAAGGACATCAAACATTGTTTGAAGAAATCATAAAGAAAACAGGACAGGTAGAAATTATGGTTAGAGATGTACTAAACATAGGTGATAATCCATTTGATTTTTATACTGTTAAAACTAATATAGAGAAGGCATTAACAAACTATAAAAATAGATTTAAAATAACTATGGTATCTAACATAACTAATATATGTTATGGAAGAGGAGTAGGATATAAAATAGAAGAAATAGAACTACCAGAAAGAATCCAAAAGATTTCTGCTACCGAAATAAGAAAAAAAATGCGGTCAGAGGGCAAGTTATAGATTTGAATCGTTGACAAATCAAAATTATTTCTTTATAATAAAGTATGAAAATTTTGATTACTGGACACAAAGGATTCATAGGTCAACATCTATCTAAAAAATTATCTAACAAACACACTATTGTTGGAATAGATGTTAAAGACAATACCAATATTTTGTCAGCACAACTGCCTGAAGTGGACCTTGTGATTCATCTCGCAGGCATAGGTGGAGTAAGACAATCAATGGAAAATCCAAAACAATATTGGGATAACAACGTTATTGCCACACAAAAAATTTTAAAAAATTATAAAAATCAAAGAGTATTGTTTGCAAGTTCAAGCACACAGTATGAACCGTGGCTAAATCCTTATGCCGCATCTAAACACATAATAGAAAAAATCCCTCACAGCAACAGTGTTGCTATGAGATTCCACACAGTGTATGGTGCAACAAACAGGAAAGGCATGTTCTTTGATAGACTGCTCATGGGTACTTTGGAATATGTCACTGATCACAGTAGAGATTTTGTACACATAGAAGATGTTTGCCAAGCAATAATAATTTTGATGGACAGCACCTTCACAGGATCAATCGATATAGGTACCGGAGAATCAGTCTATGTAAAAGATATAGCACCCAATTTGCCAATTAAAAAAGGATCTATTTTAGAGAGACAGCACTCCCAAGCAGATCCTACACAGATGAAAAAATTAGGATGGCAACCCAAATGGTCAGTTCAGAAGTTCCTAGATGAAAACGGATTTGAGGTTAAATTATAGTATATGAAAGTGTTTGTGGGATATGATACCAGAGAAGATATTGCTTATCAAGTGTGCGAACACTCTATCATTTCTAAGAATATAAAAGCCGAGGTGGTGCCATTGAATCAACATCGTTTGAGACAGGAAAAATGGTATTGGAGAAATGAAGACAAACTGGGTTCCACAGAATTTACTTTTACAAGATTTTTAATTCCTGCATTAATGAATTATGAAGGCTGGGCATTGTTCTGTGACTCAGATATTGTGTTCAACGAAGATGTGCAAAAGTTATTTGAACAAAGAGATGACAAATATGCTGTGATGTGTGTACAACATGACTACACACCTAAACCTGGAATAAAAATGGATGGACAAAAGCAAACTGTGTATCCTAGGAAAAATTGGTCATCAGTTGTGTTGTACAACTGCGGACACAAATCAAACGAAAAGTTAACAGTGGATTTAGTAAACAATCCCAATTATGACGGAGCATACTTCCATAGATTTTCATGGTTAAAAGATGAAGAAATTGGATCACTCAGTCATGAATGGAATTGGCTTGTGGGCTGGTACAAAGCACCACAAGATGGTGAGCCCAAAGCCTTGCACTACACAGAAGGCGGCCCTTGGTTTAAAAACTATAGACACTGCGAATACGGAGACGTTTGGAAAAATTACTTAAACACAATGATGAACTCAAAGAAAGGAGACTAATATGCCAAAACATATGGGAATAAACAGAGCCTACATTGCAGGAGAAATTGAAAAAACTCCTCAAGAAAAACAAAAGGAACTGGATGCTAAAATGAAAGAATTTTTAGCCAAAGGTGGTAAAGTTGAAAAAGTAAAAGCACACAAACCCACAAAACAACAACAGAAAGATTGGACCATATAATCAAATGATCTATGCACTCGATCACGAAGACCGTATCATACAGGACTTTATGAAAGGTACTGAAGCAGAGTACGGTGTTTGGGAGACAGTGAAACAAACTCCGGTGAACAATCCAGTTGTGTTGCGTGGTATGACCAAAGGCAAAATAATCCATGATTGTTGGAAAAGCAAAAGAGAATTTTACTATTTAGACACAGGTTATATCGGAAACTTAATCAAAAAGAAACATTATCATAGATTGGTCAGAAATAATGTACAACACACTCAAGTGAAGGACGTGCCAGATGATCGATTTAAAAGATATTCACAAAGGCATCCAGAAGTCAATTTTAAAGGATGGAAACCTGCAGGCAAAAATATTCTTTTGGTTACACCATCAGAAAAACCTTGCAAGTTTTATGGTATCACCAGACAGCAATGGATAGACGACACCACAGCAAAATTAAAACAGCACACCGACAGACCAATCATTATAAGAGATAAAGGATTGAGAAGAGAAAGAGTAGGAGGCAACAGTTTATTTGCACAATTGGATAACGACAATGTCTACGCTGTGGTGACCTATCAATCCATAGCGGCAATTGAATCAGTGTGTCATGGAGTGCCTGCATTTGCAACAGCACCCACTGCCGCTGATTATGTAACACTAAAAGATCTGTCTAGAATTGAATCAGCATACAGACCAAATCCTGATCAAGTGAGACATTGGTTAAAATGGTTATCCTATTGTCAATACACTCCTTTTGAACTGGAACACGGTATCGCAATGAAGATTATGAAGGAATATGATTTAAAATGATTTCAGTAATTGCATACATGAAAGTGATACCTCCTGGAAATAAAAATCCACAAAAGCCTATGATCATTAGAAATTTTATCGAAGGTGTCAATCGTTGCGGTGACAAAGGCATGGTAACAAGTTCACGATCTGTGATTGATGCAGATGTGGCAGTTATACAAGGGTTTGTTCATAAAAACAGTAAAAACAGTACTCATTTAAATCTGCGTAAAGAAATTTATGAAAATCAAATACGGAAAAATAAACGTTGTGTCATAGTGGACAGCAGTTTGTTTCTGTGGAAAGATCCTGCACAGACTAGAGGCTATCTAAGATATGGATATGATGGCATTTTTCCACACACAGCAGAATACTGTAACAATACCCCTAATCCAGAAAGATGGAAAATTATAAGCAAAGATTTAAACATTGAATTAAAACCTTGGAGATTGAATCAAAAAGACGGACACATATTGATTTGCTGTCAACGTGACGGCGGTTGGAGCATGGACGGAAGATCAGTGCAAGACTGGCTACAATACGTTATCACAGAATTAAGAATGAGAACTGACAGATCAATATTGATTAGATTTCATCCCGGTGATAAAAATACAGCCCAACACAGACAAGCCATTGCCAATTGGTCAAAAAGAGATCCTGGAGTGTTCAAAGATATTTTTATAAGTGCCACTAGAGAACTGGAAGAAGATTTTTATACAGCACATTCTTTAGTAGGACATAACAGCAGTCCGACTTGTGCCAGCGTGATTGAAGGTATTCCTACTTTCCTAACCGATCCGGTCAATGCTCAATCCAGCACAGTTTCTCATCATTCTTTCAATGAAATTGAAGATCATAAAGAGTTCGATAGGCAACTATTTGTAGAAAGACTGGCTCAGATGCATTGGACTTTGGATGAAGTGAAACGAGGAAAATGTTGGCTTCACATGAGAAAGTGGGCCACTAAACCTGCTTCCAGTAGTTCTCAACCCGAGTAATTTTTAAATCAGTAGACAAACTTTTTCCTTTTGCTTTTCTACTGTCGCCTTTTAGATGATCAAAGTATGCTCCTAATTCACAATTTATTAATGGATGTCCTTCTCCACTTATAAGATGTCCACTAAAATCTTTAATAGCACTGGTAGGAAATTTTTGTTTGTGTCTTTTTAATACAGCATCAAACACGAAAGAATCATGCCATTCATCTAATGTAAATATTCCTTTTTCTGCATCATCATACATTTGTTCGAATTGTTTTAGAAAATCTTGACACATTGAAGAACGTAAATTCATTCCATAAAATCCACACTCTGGCCATTTTTTTCCTCTTCCTAGATAATGAATATCAAAAGATGAAGGTAGCATTCTTTCAAAATCTTTCTGCGTGACTGTGCTGTGAACAATGCTGTCGGCATCCATCCATATCAGTATGTCAGCATCTGTGCGTCGGGCTTCGTGAAATATGGCATACACTTTGTTTGAAAATCTAATTGCGTCCCATTTGAATTCTTTGTGCCAATCTTTGGGTCTTCTGGCTTTGATTTCTGGTGGACATTTGCCATTGGCTTTTGGTATCGAACCCCACTTTTGCTTGAATGCGTTTAATTTATCCAGTGATTGTTTTGCATCAAAAATCAGTGTTCTTGAATCTCCTGTGGGAGAACAATCTTCTGCATACACTGTGAGGGGAATTCTATTATCCACTTTGTCGTTGAAACTTTTGATAAATTTATTTGCGTACACATCATAACCTTTTTGGTTAAATGTGGTAACAACAGAATATTTGGTCATAATAAATGTATTTACAATGAAATTTGGACTTTACCGCAAACATGGATCATTAAACAGCAAACCTGTGTTTGATGCTGTACAAAAAGGACTAACTGCATTAGGACACACTGTGGTTATTGATGATCACTGTGACATTCCTGTCATTTGGTCATTGCTTTGGCATGGCAGAATGTCTGGCAACAAATCCATATGGAGTCATTTCAGACAACAAAATAAAAATGTCTTGGTTTTAGAAGTGGGCGGAATCAAAAGAAATCACACATGGAAAGTGGGTATAAATGGTATCAATAGATCAGGAGACTTTGGTCCTAAAAATAATGATGATGCAAGAGCAAAAAAATTAGATGTAACTTTGCGTCCTTGGCGCAATCAAGGCGAACACATATTACTGTGTCTACAACACGACAAAAGTGAACAGTGGGCCAATATGCCTGCACTACCTAGATACGTCGAAAACACTGTGCAAGAAATAAGACAACACACAGATAGAAAAATAATTGTGAGATCTCATCCAAGATGTCCATTACAAAATCCACCTATATTAGAAAATGTCAGTTACGAAGTTCCAAAACAAATTGCAAACACATATGATGATTTTGACTTAAATTTTTCCAATGCTTGGGCAGTTGTCAGCCACAGCAGTAACCCAGGCATACATGCTGTATTGAATGGCGTACCTGCGTTTGTGGGTGAACAAAGTCTAGCATACGATGTTGGAAACACAGATTTCAGCACCATTAACAGCCCAAAGACCCCTGATAGACAGCAATGGCTCAACGATTACACACATACAGAGTGGACTATTGAAGAAATAGCACAAGGCATTCCTTTTTCACGATTGACTTTTTAACCAAAATCCATTATAATAATGGAATGCGTATTTTCAAAATAGAAGACTGTATAGAGTTAATGAGTGGCTTGCTAAAAAGCAAGGACTTTGAAAACTTTACTATTGCCGAAAAAGACCATAGAATTTTGACCAGCATTGCTTATTCAACTTTTAAAGGTAAGGCATTGTCTGATAGACAATATGAAGTAATCAAAAAAATATTACTAACAGGATATAAACAAGACTTTATTGAAAAAGATGTTGACATTGAAAGCAGTGTCAACAATTTAAGATTGCCATTGAGAAAAATAGACAGAAGTGAGTATATTGCAATAGAAAATTATTCCGATAACACAGACGGTGCAGGATGGAAATACCATCAAAATGCAGGCAAATGTTTAGTTGTGAGGTTTCCATTCAATATGAAGTATAGTAAACTTATTGGAGAAATTAAAAAATTAATTTTGTTTCCTTCAGAACACTACAAGTCAGACAATTACAAACATATACTGCCTTTTACCGAAAAAATAATTTACAAAACAGTCAGTCTTTTTAAAAATTTAATTCAGAATATTGATTCAGATGTACTAAAAATATATAATGAAATTGAAAACTTCAATCTACACAAAGAAGATTATGTGCCAGGGATCTACAACTTTAAAATTAAAAACATTACACCTATTATAGCACAACCTTTAATAGATAAATTAGGAGAACCTAATCTAGAAAATTTATATCTGTATTATGACAAAAGAGTCCAGATTGGACTCGATCATGTTGACGAAGCACATCTACATGCCTCACAAAGTTCTTTGAGTCCGTTGTCGAAAAAAATAATGGGTAGAACAAGCAGTTTAATACAAATAGATCAAAAAGAACAATCACTAATTAATATTGTAGACAGCCTAATACAGTTGCATCGATTTCCACTGCTGGTAATTTTGGATGACAAGAACCCTTTGGATCAATTGGTAAATTTTCACAACATTACCAAAAATATTTTTTCTGATAATGAAATTTCGGTTTTATTCAGAAAAGAAAACAAAAAAGAAGGTGCGAAATTTAATGATTATGTTAAATCACAAAAGATAAACAATAAACTTGATTTATCAACAAAAATAGTTTATATTAATAATAAGAAGATTCCTAAAGACGTAATGAAAGAGATTTGGGAGCCTGAATGTGTGTTAAGTTTAGGATCTGTTAGGCACTTTGCTAAAATAGACAAATTAATACATCAGTATGATCTCACCATTCATTACGATAATGCAGATGCTCAGTGGAATGATCATGTATGGGGAATAGAAAAAATATGAAATGTAGAATAACAATATCGGATGAAGTAAATGTTAAGATACACAATCTTCCTGTAGATGTACGTAGAAAAATTGCCAATAAATTAAAATTTCAAGTGCCATACGCAAGATATCTTCCTCAGTATAAATTAGGACGCTGGGATGGTAAGGTTGGTTTCTTTGGTTTAGGTGGTAATGGATTTGTAAATCACCTTGATACAATAATAAAATTATTACACGAAAACGGTGTTGAAATAGATGAAGTGGAAGACTTAAGAGAAAAAGTTGATTTGAAATTTGCAACCATTGACAAAAACTATGTTTCTGATAAATCATGGCCCAAAGGACACATCGCTGAAGGACAGAATATTGAATTAAGAGATTATCAGGTGGAAGTGATCAATAACTTTTTAAAGAATCCACAAAGTCTACAAGAAGTTGCCACTGGTGCAGGTAAAACAATTATCACAGCATGTTTATCCAAGTTATGCGAACCGTTAGGAAGAACTCTAGTGATAGTGCCTAATAAAAGTCTTGTTACACAAACAGAAGAAGATTATGTAAACATTGGACTAGATGTCGGTGTTTACTTTGGAGATAGAAAAGAACTAAACAAGACACACACAATTTGTACGTGGCAAAGTTTAAACATACTTGATAAAAAAAGTAAAAACGGAGATGCAGTAGTGACACTTGCTGAGTTTTTACATGATGTAAAAACAGTAATCATTGATGAAGTACACCAAGCGAAAGCAGAAGTTTTAAAAAAACTCCTGACTCAACATCTAAATCATGCACCTATAAGATGGGGACTTACTGGAACTGTGCCCAAAGAACAATTTGAATTTCAAGCAATACTGGCAGGCATAGGTCCCGTAATAAATCAAATAAGTGCAAAAGAATTACAGGAAAAAGGAGTACTCAGTAATTGTCATGTTAATATTGTGCAGATGATTGACACAGTTGCACACAAAAATTATCAAGAAGAATTAAAATTTCTTGTTACAGATGATGCAAGAGTTACATATGTTTCTAAACTAGTTGATAAAATATCCACTGGCGGAAACACTTTAGTTTTAGTAGACAGAATTACAGCAGGTGAAAAATTACAAGAGTTAATTAAAGACAGTGTCTTTGTAAGAGGAGAAACAAAATTAGCAGACAGGAAAGAGCAATATGATGAGATCAGCGAAGCAACAAATAAAGTGTTGATTGCAACGTATGGCGTAGCCAGTGTAGGTATTAACATACCAAGAATTTTCAATCTAATATTGATCGAGCCTGGCAAATCATTTGTGAGAGTGATACAAAGTATAGGAAGAGGCATAAGAAAGGCAAAAGACAAAGACTTTGTGCAAATATGGGATATTACATCCACTTGTAAATTTGCAAAAAGACATTTAACTCAAAGGAAGAAGTTTTACAAAGAAGCAAACTATCCTTTTACAATAGAAAAGGTTGATTACACAAAATGAGAATTTTAACATTAGATGACACAGCATACGAGATGAACAAATTGCCTGAACATGTAAACGAAGACATGCGTTTTTCAGTTTTGGACAATAGTGATCCAAAACAACCTGATTTCTTTTTCTTGCCAATGATATACGTAGAGTCATTTAGTTGTCCAGCAATAGTATTAGAAATAGCAGGACAAGAAATAACTATGCCGTTGGACTGGAATATAGCAGTAGGTGATAAAGAAAACAGCCACACAGTTGATGTGGTACCACTCACAAGTTTAGGCGAAAGAGGTTTTGATGCTTTTTTATTCAATCCTTTGCATGGTTTCAAAGCAGAGTTTGGAAATATCAAAGTAATTAATTTTTACAATGACGTTAAATGGCACTTTCCAAAAATAAAAAATAATCAATTATTAAGTGTTCCGATCACTCTGGGAAAATCACCGCTGTGTGCTTTCTTTGTCAAAGATATCAGTAGACAGTGTGAAAGTATTGATTACACAGAGTTGTTGTAATGCCAAACAAAAGAAAAAAGAAAAAAGACACTGAAATGATTTTTACTTCACCAGATGGTGGTAATACCATCTATGGGGCACCTATAAACGGAAAAGGACCTAAAGTTTTAATTTCTAAATCAAACAAAGCATACATTGAGGAAGAACATCAACGCAGACAATATTACATGACTGAAAGAGCAGTCGAAATGTGTTGGAAACATAAAGGCTTGCAAAAAGCATGGGAGAAGTATATAGTATTACTTGAATTATATGGCTACGAAGACTAATAAACTACCAATAAAAGATATACTTGCGGCTATCGACATGAAAGCCACAACTGTGTGGGACGACTTGTCCGACGACGAGAGAAAACAAGTAAGTTTTTATTTGCTTAACCGATACGCAAGTGCTATAAAAGGTCCTAGAGCCAAACAAGAACTAACAATTTTAAAAACAAATGAATACTATAACAAACATTTTTTTACACTCAGCAAACACAAAAAACTTTTATGGCAATTACTGTGCGCCACACAAGACGATGACAAACAAATTAAATGGCACGAATGGATTGGATATAAATTTAAAGATTCTGCTGGAAAGAATAAAACAGCAAAGTTTTTAAAAGAGATTTATCAAAATTTAAAAGAAGATGAAATTGAATTATTATGCAATATTAATGATCCTAAAGATATAAAAAAATACGCTGAAGATTTAGGATTGACCAAAGAACAAATTAAGAAAACATTAAAATGACACAACCAACATATTCATGTCAACACTGTAATGCAAAATTTACACGAGAAAAAACATTAACTGTTCATATGTGTGAACAAAAAAGAAGATTTACACAAAAAGATGAACGCAGAGTACAACTAGGCTATCAGACATATATTAGATTCTATGAATTGTGTCAGAATCAAGATGAACCCAAAACTTATCAACAATTTTGTAAAAGTCCTTACTACACAGCATTTGTAAAATTTGGCAGTTTTCTCAGTAACGTAAAGCCTTTGTATCCTGAAAAATTTATAGACTACGTTGTTACATCTGGAGTGAAGTTGGATCATTGGTGTAGGGAAGAACTGTATCAAACTTATGCACTAGATATTATTCTAAAAGAAAGAGTTGAAGATGCTGTGAAAAGATCCATTAAAAATCTAATGGAATGGTCAGATGAAAAAGGAGCACCTTGGGATCATTATTTTAAGTATGCAAGTTCAAACAGAGCTACCCAAGATATAAAAGACGGCAAAATATCTCCGTGGTTGGTTTTGAATTGCACCACAGGAAAGGATATGTTAAAAAGATTCAACGAAGAACAATTACAAATTGTGTCTTATGTGTTGGATCCTCAACACTGGGCATTAAGATTTAGACGGGCTCCGGCGGATGTGGAACTTGTGAAAGAAATAGTTAAACAATCATCTCTATGAAAACTCAAGAACAAATTACTTTTCTATACGAACAACTAGGTCAATATTGGCCCAAATATGCAAATAAAAAACCTGCGGCAAAAATACACAAAAAGGCTTATACCAGTCTAATAGGAGTTATGTTATCAGCACAAAGTCAAGATGCCAGAACTGCTGTTGCCTGCAAACAATTATTCGCATTAGCCGACACACCAGAAAAAATGTTAAAATTATCACAAGAAAAAATAATAGAAGCAATAAGACCAGCAGGATTATTTCAAGCAAAAAGTAAAAATATACTCGCAACCAGTAAAATGCTTCTAGAAACTTTCAAAGGCAAAGTGCCACAAACACAAAAAGAATTAATGTCATTGCCGGGCGTAGGAAGAAAAAGTTCTGACATAGTGATGAGATTCGTTTGGGGAGCGCCTAACATAGCAGTTGATACTCATGTGTTTAGGTTACTTTGGAGACTGGGTTGGACTGACAGTTTAGATGAAAGCAAAAGTGCTGTGATTGTAAATGACACTACACCTGACAAATACAAATACGCCGCACACATGCAGTTGATAACTCATGCCAAAAGAGTGTGTACATCGAAATCTCCTAGATGCGATTTGTGTGTGCTTGAATCTATTTGTGAAAAAAGAAATATTAATACTCCAAAATCAAAATTAAGAGAGGTCATAAATGCGTGATGTAATAATAGGATCAGATCATAGAGGTTTCGAATTAAAAGAAAAAATATCAACATGGTTGTGTCCGATTGACTCAGAATGTGATAGTAAATTTGACATTGCAGTATTTCAAGATGCTGGTACATACAAGCCAAAAAGAATTGATTACAATGACATTGCTGTCAAAGTTGGTGAAAATATGAGTGTATTTGATAAAGGTATTTTGATATGTGGGAGCGGTTTTGGTATGGCTATCCAGGCAAACAGATTTTCAAAAGCAAGAGCGGTAGTGTGTTTTGACGTCTTTGATGTGGAACAGGCTAGACAACACAACGATATGAATGTATTATGTATTGGTGCAGACTACACAGATTTCGATCATGCAAAACATATGATAGAAGCATTTTTTAAAACCAATTTTGAAAAAGGTAGACACACAAGAAGAGTAAAAAAATTAGGACTGATTAGAAATGTTTGATATAGATATAGATTTTGCAGACAGAAATATATTGTTAGAAAAGTTAAAGCACAGAATTGCCAAACTAGACACAGGTAAAAAACACAATACTGGTGTGTACTTCACAGAAGTTCCCCACAACCCGTTGGACAATGTGAGTACACTCAATTATAAACAAGCAGAGGAACGTGGATATTTTAAAATTGATTTATTGAATGTAAGTATCTATGACAAAGTGCGTGACGAAAAACATCTTGAGACTTTAATGAATATCGAACCTGTGTGGGAATTATTAGAAGCGAAAGATTTCAGCGATCAAGTGTTTCATTTAAACGGACACAACGAAATATTAAAAACACTAAAACCAAAAAATATCAAACAATTAGCGGCAGTATTGGCAATAATAAGACCAAGCAAAAGATATTTACTAACCAAAGACTGGGACACCATAATGAATGAAGTATGGACTAAACCATCTGAAGGTTATTATTTTAAAAAAGCTCATGCAGTTTCATATGCAGTAGCAGTGGTAGTTCACATGAATCTTATCTGTGAACAAATTCAAAAAGATAAAAAATAATTTATTTAGGCTGTCGGACTAACTGAACTGATTTACGTTTGGTGCGTTTGATTGCTAACTTATTAAGATTTGTGCATGGACCTATCAATACTCTGACATCTTTAGTTGCCATTATCATCACTACATGTTTGTATCTTTGCATTTCTTTACGCATAAAAATTCCAATAGGTATCATGCGATTAGACTCCCACCACCATGTTTCACAGGTTTCTAAAAAGTCTTTTTTCTCTATTTCTGTGAGTAAATCGGTGTAAACATACACACTTGTTACAGAGTTATCTTGATTGTTGATCACTCCCACATACTCTTTTCCGCCGTATTCTACTACACTTATGTAGGGAAACTTGGTTTCTATTTCGTTTCTTAGCATGTGATAAATATTAATAAAAGTTATGCAATTAGTTCAGAGATATTTATTAAATAACAGTGTACTGCTTACTGCAAATGTGGCAGGACAAGTAACGGAGTATAAATCATTGTATCAGAGAAGATTAAATATTTTTAGAGGAATAGACAACAAAATCCAGTTCAAGATCATTAATGCAGATCAGAAACCGGTGTCTATTCTTAATTCTTACACACCTAAATTTAAAATGTTTGATGAAAACACACGAATGGTGGTTGAGAAAGATGTAACTATATTAGAAACAGCAACACCAAGCAATGTTGGTATGTTTACTGTGATGATCAGCGAAAATGACTTATTAAATTTACAATCACAATTTTTAAATTACACCATTGAATTAGTTGACAACACTAATAATGAAAGAGTATTAACATATAGCAATTCTCATTTTGAAAGTAAAGGATCAGTGTATTTAGATGCCAGCGAAATTCCAGGACCATTAGGATCTTACAGTGTTACATCTTTAAGCCAAGAATCAGACGGTAGCGATGTGTTTTTATCAGAAGCAATCACAGCCGAACCTGCCATTAATGGCAATGAAGCACTTCACACAGCGGCATTTTATCTAAACAGTGCCGATGGCAGTATCACTGTGCAGGCAACACTTGACTCACAAGTATCTGAGTCAACATATTGGTCAGATGTTGCTAAAATAAACGTAACTTCTTCAGACAAATTGAAATATGTAAATTTCAATGGTGTGTATACTAACATTAGAATAAAACACACTACCAATAAAGTTGACATAGAAGAAGACTACGACAATGATGTTACCAAAATATTAATTAGAAACTAATTGACTTTTACCAAAAAATAAAATATAATATCGTAAATGATCTCTGTTTACGATACACTACTTGCATATTTGCCTTTTAAAAGAAAGAAAACTCCTAGCGGATGGCTTTCTTTCAATGCACCTTGTTGCGAACATAATGGCACCACAACAGATTCTAGACAGAGAGGCGGATTGATTAATAATGCAGATGGCGGGATCAGTTATCACTGTTTTAATTGTGGGTACACAGCAAGTTGGCAACCTGGTAGAAATCTTTCATATAAACTACGTAAACTGTTGAAATGGTTAAACACGCCAGATGACACAATTATAAAATTAGCACTGCAAGTTTTAAAACTAAAAGAAGAGCAAACAGGTAATGCACCAATACTTCAGTTACCAAAATTTGAAAAAAAAGAATTGCCGGAAGGTGCTAAACAGTTGCAAGAGTGGGCTGACTACAAAGCACTGGAGCCATCAGGGCTAGATGCAAACTTTGTCAAAGTTTTACAATATTTAGAACAAAGAAAATTAGCAGATTTAGATTTTAAATTTTATTGGACTCCTAACTCTGCATACAGTGATAGATTGATTATTCCTTTTTATTATAGATCAGACATAGTAGGCTATACTGCAAGAAAAGTTGTCGATAGCAAGGTAAAATATATTTCCGAACAACAGCCGGGATATGTTTTTAATTTAGATAATCAAAATGATGATAGAGAATTTATAATTGCTGTGGAAGGTCCAATAGATGCAATGAGCATAGATGGTGTAGGATTGTTGGGCAGTGAAGTAAAACAGCAACAAGAGATATTGTTAAACAGCATGGGAAAACACGTAATTGTGATGCCCGACAGAGATGACGCAGGAATAAAATTGGTTGAACAGGCTATCGAATCTGGATGGAGTGTGAGTATGCCTGATTGGCATCAAGATATTAAAGATGTGAATGATGCTGTGCTTAAATATGGGAGATTGCACACACTTTATTCAATAGTTAAATTTGCTGAGCAATCAACATTAAAAATCAAACTGAGGATGAAAAAATGGTTTTCATAAGAAAAGTTATTCAAATTTTGTTATCCCCATTTAGAAAAATAATTCAAAAATGGAAATACAGAAAAAGAATAAAAGAGTTACAAAAGAGAGACCCTTTTATTTACAAGTAGGATGTACTACGTAATAGAAGGAATACACAAGGATCCTAACAATATTAGAACGTTAGATCCTTCAACAAAAAAGGAGCATGGGCCTATGCCTAAACTAGAAGCCAATGATTTAGCCAAGTCGCTGATTCAAAAAAATATAGACAACTTCTATCACAGAGCATGGGTAATTGAAAGATGATAGTTTGGGGAATAACAGGAAACAATCATGATGCCAGTTTGGCAGTCATGGAATATCACGTAAAAGGTCTGACAGACAAATACGGATTATACCTACACTGGGCAGGTAAGAGTTCAGACTTTAGTGGAGTACCTGGTGATCCAAATCTATGTCCAGAAATGCTGGCCCATGTGAGATCCAATGCCAGATGGGCTCACCCGGCAAAAATTATTTGGTATGAAAAGCCTTTCAAAAAATCAGTGCGTCAATTGACAGCAGGACAAGGTTGGACATTTAAAGAAAACAATGTTAAGAAGTTTTTACAAAGACAAGGTATACACGTGCCTATAGAATATATGGATCATCATCACAGTCATGCGGCTTATGGATATTATTCATCTCCTTACAAAAATGCCGCAGTGATTGTGCTAGATTCAATTGGTGAGTTTGAAACATACACAATATGGCATGGTCATGGTGATAAACTGGAAAAGAAATACAGTCAACGATATCCACACAGTATTGGTTTATTTTATTCAGCAATGACTCAAAGATGTGGATTCAAAGCCAACGCAGAAGAATACAAACTAGAACAGTTAGCACAAAAGGGCAACTGGAGAAAATATCATAGAATAATGATGGAAGAAATTATTAAAACCAGAATGCCTTTTAAAACAAGAGAAAATTTACACAGAGGTTGTAATTGGTGGAGACCAGAATTAAATTCTGAACAAGATTTGGCAGACTTGGCGGCAACAACCCAACACATTTTTGAACAAACTTTGATGTGTGCCAGTTCTTGGGTACAAATGAACATACCAACACAGAACATTATTCTAGTAGGAGGTTGTGCGTTGAATAGAACTGCTAGAACCAAATTAGAATCAGTTTGGGATGATATATGGGTGCCAAAGAATCCAGGAGATCCTGGGTCATGCATAGGTGCTGTGTGTGCCAAATACAACAAGCACATTGACAACTCTGACAAAATGTGGTATAATAACAACAATGTCTAAACAAAACAAAGAATACGGATACGATATACAAAAAGTATATCTTGAAATGATGTTGAGCAATGCAGAAACATTTGTGCGTTGTCAGTCTATATTTGATCACACATTGTTTGATAGAAGATTACAAGATGCCGCACAATTCGTAAATGAATATGTGACTAAACACAATGCACTTCCTACACAAGACATTGTAAATTCTAGTTGTAAATCAGACTTAGAAATTCCCACAGGACTAAACGAACAACACTTTGATTGGTTGTTAGATGATTTTGAAACATTTATTAGACACAAAAGTTTAGAAAGAGCAATACTAAAATCAGCAGACATGTTAGAAAAAGGTGAATATGGTCCTGTTGAAGTGTTGGTCAAAGACGCTGTACAGATTGGATTACACAAAGACATAGGAACAGATTACTTCGAAGATCCTAAAGGTAGACTGCTAGGATTAAAAGATCAAAATGGTCAAGTAAAAACAGGCTGGGAAAGTTTAGACAAAAGATTATTTGGTGGATTCAACAAAGGAGAATTGAATATTTTTGCAGGCGGATCTGGTGCAGGTAAAAGTTTATTCCTTGCTAACTTAGGTTGCAATTGGGCATTAGAAGGTTTGAATGTGGTTTATCTAACATTCGAATTAAGTGAACCATTGGTCAGTATGAGAATAGATTCAATGCTAACTGATATTCCTACTAAAGAGATTTTTAAAGACTTAGATGGTGTAGAGATGAAAGTTAAAATGATTGGTAAAAAAGCAGGAAAGTTTCAGATCAAATACATGCCAAGTGGTAAAAACGCAAACGATATCAGATCATATATCAAAGAATATGAAATAAAAACAAACAGTAAGGTTGATGTATTGCTTGTAGATTATTTGGATCTTATGATGCCCAACAGTAGAAAAGTTTCTCCAAGTGATTTGTTTATCAAAGACAAATTTGTATCTGAGGAACTGCGTAATCTAGCAATGGAATTGAACACAGTGTTTGTCACAGCCGCACAATTAAACAGAGGTGCTGTTGAAGAAATAGAGTTTGATCATTCGCACATATCAGGAGGATTAAGTAAAATACAAACTGCTGATAATGTGTTTGGTATATTCACATCTAGAGCAATGAGAGAACGTGGAAGATATCAAATACAACTTATGAAAACAAGATCATCTAGTGGAGTAGGAATGAAAATTGATTTAGAATTTGATTTAGATAGTTTAAGAATAAGAGATCTTGCAGATGATTCCGAGTACCAGGAATTTGACAAACGCAAGAGCACAATATTCCAATCTATCAAACAAGGATCAAAAGTTACACCCGAAAACACAGACAACCGTGTAGAAGCAGGAAAACCAATAACTCCGCCAGACCCTACAAAAGGTGACAGCATAGGAAGAATACAGCCCAAAACAGATTCAACCAAGTTGAGAGAATTTTTAACCAACTTGGATGATAACGATCAGTAGAACTCATTTTACCAAAAAGCCGCAATGCGGTAGCGCCGAAAATTCAATTCCGCGAAGCGGAAACGCGACAGCGTAAAACCATTTTTTTAGCGGACGCCTGATGAGTCCCATATATACAACAGCATGTCTGAAAACACAAAAGAAAATCTACCGCTACCGCAAAACCTTAAAGTCTCGTTGGACAATTTTGTGGGCAAATTTGAAAATGCATTCGAACCGGAGTGGTGCCAAAAAGCCATTAACTATTTTGAAAAGATGGACCAGATGGGTTTTGGTTTCAGCAGACAGCAATTGAATGGATCACTGGCACACATACAGGACACTATAAATGTCAACACCACACGTTTGGTCACTTCGGGCGTGATGGATATGAACCTTATAGGGGTGCCCATGATACAGGATTATTTTTTACAACGTGCATGGCAGTATTTCGAAATATATTCAGAAAAATTTTCATCCTTACGCACACAGTCACCATTGTCCATCAATGAACTTAAAATACAAAAGACAGATGTGGGTTCAGGATATCATGTGTGGCACTGGGAACAGGAAGGTCGCCAAAACAGCAGTAGACTGTTGAATGTTCAACTGTTCCTCAACACTGTGGAGCAGGGCGGTGGTACAGAATTTTTATACTACTCGCGTCTAGAACCAGCAGTGCAAGGAACCTTGTTGATTTATCCTGGCAACTACACTCACCTGCACCGAGGCAATCCGCCCCGAAGCAGTGCCAAGTACATCATCAATACTTGGATTGAGTTTTAGTTGCTGTAGATTAGTGTTTTAAACCGCTGACGATTCTGTCAACAAATTTTTCCAATCTGTTGTACATTCCGACAAAAAACGATTTAATTTTTTCAATCACGGATGTGATTTTGGTTAGTATTGCCTTCATAGCCTATCTCCCTTTGTTGAGTTGTTAAGACCAATATTTATCTTATATTTGGTCCAGTAATATGCTATGAGTACTGTGAGTGCATTTTGTGTTAAAGGCCCGTGTATGGGCAGATATGACGTGTTAACACTGCATTTATTGGGGGTTTTAGCCCCCAATAATCAATGCTGTTGAACAACCAATATTACCAGTTGTTGGTAGATTTGGTAGATTTGTGTGCTAGGATCTTGTCCTTGTTAGCACCATTTTTTATCACGTAGCCTGAAGTGCCGTTATCGTTGATGCCGACTTCACGTCTTGCTTTCATCAACACGCCTTCCTTGCGTTTGCGTGATTGTTGCTCAGCATACTGCTTGAGCATAAATGAGTGTCTTGTCATGTTTCACCCTCCAGTGTTAGTGTTAGGTGCGTTCCTTCGGTATAACCTACTTCCGGGCTTGATGCCTGAACGTATATGTATTTAGCATATCAGGTATGCAACAAACACATAATATTATATTACAGTGTATTTACTTGAATGTCAAGCCAGTATTTTGATACTCATTTCTTCCATCATGGCTGGTGCATCTGATAATGCTCCTTGCAGTTTAAAAAATTTTAATTGATCGTTTTGCACACTCATTGCTTCCAATTGTAAATCATCGTTGTGAGTGTCCACGCTAGCCTTGAGTCCCACAGCAGTGTGACAATCACCATCAATTGCTCGCAACACTCCTCGCTCGATCCATAACTCCTGAGTGGCAGAAAAATCCACAGCAGGATACCAAGTTGCTTTGGCTGTGGAATCATTGGATCGTATTTGTATTACAACTTTGCCTGCTCCCGCGGCTGGCAGAATAACATCTTGATCCACGGTGTGATGAGGCACATTCAGTTTCATTCTGTCTATCACACTCTGTCCCAAAACAAGTGCATCCACTTCACCTGCTTTCCATTTGTTCAGTCTGGTGTTGATGTTGCCTCTGATAGGCAACACTGTGCAATCAGGTCGAATGATTTTTATGGCTTCTGTTCTTCTGGGTGCTGATGTTCCTATTCTTGATCCTGCTGGTAAATCATGCAAAGAATAATCTCCAATAACACAATCTCTAGAATCACCTGTGTAGATCACTCCCAATAAATCGGTGCCCGCAGTTTCCTGAGTGGCACAATCTTTGGCACTGTGTACAGCACAATCAATTCTGTTTGATAACAATGCCTGTTCCAACTTGGTGCAGAACATGCCTTTACCTCCCATTTCATGCACAGGTCTTGAAAGATCCAGATCGGCTTCTGCCAACATGGTGATCAATTCTGCAGGGTAATCTATTTTTGAAATGGCGTGTTCTGCCTGAATGACAGCCAAAGGCGATTGTCTTGATCCTACTTTAACAATGTCAGACATAGTTTGTACAAAATCAGTTTAACTTTTATTTTCCTTGTCCTACGTTAAATTTAAGACTGCGTTTTTTTGATTTGTTCATAGAACTCATTTTGCACTTGCTTTTTTTACCAGCCTGGCTGGTCTTTTTAGGCGTGCTCACGTGAGCTATGTACGATTTCGCTAGTTTTGCCATGGTTTACCTTTGCTGTTTAGCCTTCAATGCGGCTCTTTTCTTTTCAGTTTCGATTGCTTGTCTAACTTTTCGTCCCCAGGGTAATTTGATTGCGTCTTCAATTTCCTTACCTCTTTTAGTGATGTATCTGACTCCAATGACTGAATCTTTAAAATCTCCTTGAACAGATTTTACTGCTCTTGATAAACTCAATTGTTCTGTGTCCTTTTCATCACCTGCTTCATTCCAAAAATGGAATGTTCTCATCTTAGCCATAAAGTCTCCTTGTTTTGAAGTATTTATTAAATGGTACTATAATTTCTGGTATTGACAAAGCATTTTCATTGTGCTATACTGTTAGAATTAAGGAGGACACATATGTATTACAGAATTAAATTCATATTGCATGAGTTATTGGTGAGTCCAATTTTGATGTTTTGGAAACAAATATTAATCAGTGCTGTGTTGGCAAGTCTTGTGTTGTTGATTAAAACAGACATATATTTGTATTTGGCGACTTTGGGTATTTGGTTTTTGATATCCATGATGATCACAATGGCCAATGACTCTTACAACAGAAAAAAAGAAAGAATGCTGGACGACTTGAGCATGAAGAAATAGATGAAACCAGATTTAAAATGGTATGATTGGAATCAACACATCAGCGATGCTGACAGAAATCATATGTGTGCTGATGTGTCCAATCTCATAGAGCAAGGAAAATATTTTACTAACTCACCAAAATTTCAAACCAATGTGAATATATTGGGTGAGCCTGGTGCACACTGGATGAAACTTAAAATGAGTTTTATTATGAGCTGTTTCATGTATGCAGGCAAAGAACTTCAAATCAAAAATGTGCAAAGTTGGAGTTACCAGACTTCACTGAAGCATGAGGAAGCCAGAGACAATCTTTGGCATCACCATCATCACAACAAACAGGTGCAATCACTCAGCGGAGTGTTCTATGTGCATCTACCTGAAGTGTTGGATGAGTGTGGCACAGAATTTGCCATGCAAGGACCAGAAGGCAAAGACAGGCACATGGAACCTCCAAGGATCGGTCAATGGGTAATTTACCCGAGTCACTATTGGCACCGACCTGGAATATTAAAATCAAAACAAGATCGTTATATAGTGGCGGCGGATATGTGGTATTAACATGAGCGAAAAATCAAAACAAATATTAGAAAATTTAAAAGCAATCACACAGAAAGAACCTGAAGAAACTGTTACAGGTCCTATAGCAAGTAATTTAGGCAAAGACAGAATATACGGAGATATAAATGGCAAGGTGCATTTGGTCAATGCTGATGGTTCTACCTATAGAGGAAAAATAGACAAAAGAAGAATCACAGAAAAAGGCATAGATGGAAATAACTTTTTCAATCACGTGTATGAAACTGCTGATGGCAGATGGTTTGATAGGTGTGGAATGCCTTGTGCTAAACCAAAAACGTTAGTTAAACAGTCAGACAATGAAGTGCAAGATGAGTCTAAATAATTGTATGATATCAAAAGAAAAATATGAAGATTTAAAAGCGTACTGGGATCACCAAAGATTTTTAGAGTACAACAGAGAAAAAGTTTGGGTGGACGCAGAACACTTTGCAGATGAAGAAGACTCTGCCGAATCAATATTTGAAATATTATGGAATAAAATAGATTATAAAGATATGGAAACTCCTCCCAAAAACTGGGTTCCAAAAAATATTGAGTTACGTCTCGAAGGAGAAATTTATTCCTATAAGCCGATAAAAGGCTTTAACACTTCTCAAATCTAAAAGTTTTACTTTTCTTCAAATACTTAAAATTAAGATTTTTCCAATGAGGCTCTTTGTGTATTATGCCTTCCCAATGTTTACATGCTCTGTCAGTCCATCTTTCTAAATTGACTTTAATCACATATTTTTTACAGGGCGAGACCAGTGCTTTATCCATGAATCGCACCAATTCTACCTCGGCAAATGCACTGTCTCCATCCAGCGTGTGTCTGATTGTTTTTTTAGTTTGTCGAGTGGATCGCATACTAAATGCATATTTACCTATTCGATAAATATCCATATGCGTTATAGAGAATTTAAAATCTTAGAGGGATCAACCAAAGCGTTCCTGAGTGGCAACACATTGACTGCATATATTAACGATCCAAACAAAAATAGAATACCTGTTTTTAGAGACAAATTAGAAAAAGGTGGATTATTTACACATGAAAACGGCAAGCCTGTAAAAATTACAGAGCCACAAGCAGTGCAAAAGTTTGATGCATGGGTAAAACAATATTTAGAAGCACCTAAAGGAAAGAAGCCAACACTTACACTACAAAGCGATCAAGGCCCTTTGGTGTTTACACAATCATCAGGTCCTCTGATGAAAACCAAAGAATTCGGAGGACAACAGCCAGATTATGAAGGCCAGGGTGGAGGCAAAGTGTCTTACAAAACACAACCGTCAGATGTAGGACTGGAAGGCAAAGATTTTACAAAAGATCAACTGTACAAAGCAGTCATAAATTCAAATTTAAAAAACAATGAATTTGGTCAAAAAATTATAGAGTTTGTAAAAACTATTCCCACTGTGAGTGGGTCTCCCAAAGTGCCAGATTTTTCAATGTACGATGGTGGCATAGAAAATTTTAGAGACAATGCTGGTGAGTACATTGGCATATTGATGATGCTAAATGGCAAAGCCAACTGGGTTAGCGGAGCCAGAGAAGCATTCGTCGATCATATCGGTTCTCCAATAGAACAAATGAAGGTCAACTTCCCAGCGGGAAAAACTTTTGGGTTAGCAGATACACTGGGAGTTGTTGCATCTTTCAAAAATGAAACCACAGGAAACTCTGTGATGATATCCACCAAGGGTGGTAAATCAGGAAAGGGTGCGGCTTTCAGTTTGACAAATGTTGAAGTGCCAAAGTCTATCGAACAAAATGCCCAAAACAAAGTAGAACTCGGATTTATGAAAATTGTGACTGAAAAAACAGGAAACCAATCCACACACAATCCGTACAGAGTGATGAATTATTTAGGTGCTAATGGCAGTTCTGATTGTGCCGCAGTGGGTGTAGATGTGAGTGATGAAGAAATTACTGCATTCTTTAAAGCAAATCCAACCATAAAAGATATTAACAAGTTTCCTAAATTCAAAAAAATATTGAACAATGTGCGTAAGATTTATGTCAGTAGCAAAGCAGAACAAAATTTAGAAAAAGGTTATTCGGTTGCCAACATTTTGAATTATCTACTACTGCAAATTGTATCAAAAGAAATTAACAAAGACAAAGTGGCAATGCCTAACTTTGAACCCTTTATTAGAGAATGTTTACAGCAAAACTTTATCAAAGTTGGAAACAGTATCAACAAAGCAGGTGAATGGTTCACTAATGTGACATGGCCCAACAAAGAATTAAAAACCGGTGGGGTGATAATAAAATCAAAAGCATCAATGACGCAACCGCCTTCAGGAAATGTTTCAATAGAGGTAGCATAATGGATCCAGTAGAATTAATTAAAAAAATTTTAAAAGTGATACAGCAGGATAAGATTGCTGACAAAGAACAGTCACCAGGCTACACTGATGCAAATAGATTCAGACAGATTGATGATCTTGACAAAAAGTCAGACACACAGTATTCAAATTCACCAGACGAAAAATATGCAGATGTGGATGCAGTCACAACCAAAGCAGGTGGTGGAATCAATTATGCCAAACATCCTGCTGACATCAGAGCCAGCACAGTTGGCATGTATCCAGAGTACAAAGGTTTCCGAGACTATTACAATGAACTACAACAGAGCAGTCAAGATCCACACGGTGACATGATTGACACAATGAACAAGGAGACTGAATAATGGCAAATATCACACTAAACTATAAAGGACTAACAGGCAAGCGTGGAACAATTACTGCGGCAGATACTGCTACATTTGTTAGCCTTATTACTCTTATAATTGCTGACGAAGATCCTACATTAGGAGTGCTAACAAACAATGACTATGACATAGCACTAGAGCGTGACACTAGTATTACAGATGTTGCTAACGGCAGTGATCCTATTGCTGTTGGGGTAGGAAATTTAGGACTAGTTAATGGCGATACTATTATCTGTATTGATGACAAAAAGAATCTAACAACTACAAATACCAAAGACGTTAGACAGGATCGTAAACTTCGCATAGCAAGTGTTAAAAGACAAGCAACACCAGGCGGTAATACAGATTATACATTTGATATTACAGAACTTCCAACACAATATCAGGACAACGATACAAACAATGTAGTTGACAATCC
>Ga0222715_10001030_pt1 | contig 27426 bp, 34 predicted proteins | sample C33_9DmetaG_FD_165056 | JGI IMG/M metagenome (GOLD analysis project Ga0222715, IMG submission 165056) | Estuarine water microbial communities from San Francisco Bay, California, United States - C33_9D | ecosystem: Environmental > Aquatic > Marine > Unclassified | place: USA: California...
GAAGGTAAGAAAGCAAAAGAGAGTTACAATCACGCTTTGGCTGGCCACTTAGATAATCAATTTTTATATCCAAAAAATGTACAAGAGTGGTTTTATAATGAGATACACCCTATCATACAAGCATACAGAAATGGACATTGTAAGTTTCACGGTATAGAAGAATTAAATGTAGATTTAGGAGCAGATGATTTATGGGTTAATTTTATGGAGGCTGGTGACTTTAATCCTGTACATACACACGGTGGTGATTATTCATTTGTTTTATTTTTAGACATACCAAAACAATTAAAAAAAGAACAAGAAGATTTTAAAGGCACATCATCAAAACCAGGTTCTTTAATGTTTGAATACACACAACAAGCAAGGCCTCGTTGGGCAACTACTGGCACGGCCATTAGACCAGAAACAGGTGATATGTATATATTTCCTGCTCTATTACAACATTGGGTCTGTCCATTCAAATCTAAAGTAACTAGAATAAGTGTGTCAGGCAATTTAAGAATTTTAAACAAAGATAAATTACCACGTGATTACTTTTAAGAAGATAAAATATAAAAACTTTCTTTCTACTGGCAATACACCAATAGAAATAAAACTCAATAGCTCAAACACAACTTTGATTGTAGGCAGTAATGGTAGTGGCAAATCTACACTATTAGACGCCTTGTGTTTTGTGTTATTCAATAGGCCTTTCAGAATAATTAAAAAAGAACAAATGGTCAACACCATCAATAATGGTGATTGTATGATAGAAGTTGAATTTGATATAGGTACAAAGAACTACAAAATTATAAGAGGTATCAAACCAAACATTTTTGAGATATATCAAAATGGACAATTGATTAATCAGGAGGCCTCAAACATAGATTATCAAAAATATCTGGAAAATAATATAATGAGATTAAACTACAGATCGTTTTTACAGGTTGTATTATTAGGTTCTTCATCATACGAACCTTTTATGAAAATGAAACCAAGATATAGACGAGAAGTAGTTGAAGAAATATTAGACATTAGGGTATTTGGCCTTATGGACCTTATATTGAGACCTCAACAATCAGAATTAAGTAAAAAAGTAATAGATTTAAGACACCAATGTGATCTAATAGAACAAAAGTATCATACTGAACAAAAACACTATAATGCTATTTCCCAGTTAAACCTGAACGACCTGGAGGGTAAAAAACAGACTTTAGAGAAGAATAGTAATGCTTCTTATGAATACCACAGAAAGATAGAACAAATCAATATAGACTTAGAACTATATGAAAGTCAGATAAAAAACAAAGATAACGAAAAGTTAAAACTCAATAAGTTATCAAAATTAGAAGCTAAGATAGAACAAAACTTAAACACACATCAAAAGAGTTTAGAGTTTTTCCAAGAAAACGATAATTGTCCTACTTGTACTCAACCTATTAATCCAGAGTTTAGAGGTGAAAAGATGGCCTATGAAAAAAGTAAACTAGAAACCTTAAATGATGGTATGAAAAAATTGATAGAAGAAATATCTAAACAAGAAGAACTAATATCTAGTATGGAAAAAATATCAAAAAAGATGTATGAAATGAATGTAGATGTTTCAAAACTACAGACTTCTATTGAAGAACTTAATAAGTATTCAAATAACATACACGAAGAAATAAAATCTTTAGAAAACAAACAAACAGATGGTAAAGATATTGAAAGACAACTAGAACAGTTAAAGGTTGATTTAGAAAATACCAAAGTTGAAAGAGATAAAATTATAGAACAAAAAGGTTATGTAGATGTATTAAGAGAAATATTAAATGATAAGGGAGCCAAAGCACAAATTATCAAAAAATATTTACCTATAATGAATACACTTATTAATCAATATCTACAATCTATGGATTTCTTTATATCGTTTCATTTAGATGAGGAGTTTAATGAAACAGTTAAATCCAGATTTAGAGATACTTTTAATTATAACAACTTTAGTGAAGGCGAAAAAATGAGAATAGATTTGGCCTTACTATTTACTTGGCGACAAATAGCTAAAATGAAAAATAGTGTAAATACAAATTTACTTGTATTAGATGAAATATTTGATTCAAGTTTAGATGGACAAGGAACAGATGATTTCTTTAAAATCATTAAAACAATGACCAAAGAAAACATCTTTATTATATCCCATAAAGGAGATATAATGTTTGATAAGTTTACAGATATAGTTAAGTTTGAAAAATACAAAAATTTTACAAGACTACAACAAACATAGGAGATAAAATGAGTGAGAAAAAAGAACTGAAATTAATACCACCAAATGATCCTAGGGTATTAACAGCAATTGCTCCTTTTCAGGACGATATGCTAAAAGAAGAAGGATTTAAAGACAGAAAAGAACTGTCTGAGGAAATGTTTTCTTTGATGAGAAAATATGGCGGTATTGGATTATCAGCTAATCAGGTAGGTTTACCTTTCAATGTTTTTGTAATGGGAGACCACCCACAGTTAGAAAATGGTTTAAAGATGACTTGTTTTAATCCTATGATTATTTCAGCTAGTGAGGAAAAAGTAACTATGAAAGAGGGTTGTTTAACTTTTCCTTTTGTGTTTTTATCTATCACTAGACCACGTAAAGTTGTAGTTAAATACGAAGATGAGAATGGCCAATTACAAGAAGGCCATTTAGATGGTATGATGAGTAGAATATTCCAACACGAATATGACCATATGTTAGGTAGAGTGTTTACAGAATATGCTAGTAAAATGAAATTAGATATGGCTTATAAAAAAGCCGAAAAACAAATGGACAGAATGAGGTTAATTAGAGATGCCCAAAGAAAGAGCTAAAATATACGAAAGAAATCCAGATACAGATGTTATCCGTTGGAGATATGTGGATGAGTCACCTGATAAATTTGGATGGCCAAATTATGGTAGAATATTGAATGAGAAAAAGAAAAACATACATACACGTAAACCAACACGTAATAAGAAGTAATAAGAAAAATGGGACAAATGATCCAGTTATTACGGTTAAGCAAGGTAGTAAGAATACTTATTGCCATAAAGTGGCTATTAACGGACCATCCGTTGTGGTTTATGGTGGTAATGATAAGCCTTTATTACCTTGTGGTGCTCGTGTAGTTATTGAGACCGAGGCCAGCGTTGACATTATAGAATAAGTGTGATATATTATATATTATGGATAATGAAGATCAATTTGTAGAAAATCAATATAAAGAATGGTTAGAGAATAACGATATATCTAAAGTGGAAGATATAGATGAAAAACACTTAAAAGAAAGTGTTGAAAAAGATTTAGCCTTTGTATCTAAAATGACCGTACAAGAATATACATTGTACGAGAAGTGGATAGAAGTCCACGAAAAATATCCTACAGCCGAAACAAGTAGTTTCTTTGATGATAAACCAGCTCTTATAGACCCACAGCAAGAGGCCTTTATTAAATCAGTTAAAAACAATATTTGGATTCCTGAGTCACCAGATGATATAGAAAAATTAGAACCTGTATTAGAATTTACAGATGATACCGAATTAAATTATGATGGTAAAAAGAGAAGAAGTGATCTATCAGAAAAGTGGAATACATTAAGAACATTTTTATCCACTATGAAAAACAACTCTAATATTGGTCGTCAACTATTCTTTATAGTAAAAGATAAGATTACTGAAAAGTACCTAGGCGTGATATGTATATCAGGCGACTTTATGGATTTAACACCACGTGATAAGTCAATAGGTTGGAGTAGAGAAATTAAAACATTTAAGGGTAAGATTAATCATACAGCCATTGGTTCATCTATTGTACCAACACAGCCATTAGGTTATTCATTTACAGGTGGTAAACTATTAGCGTATTTGTGTTTAAGTGATGATGTACAGAATATATGGAAAGAAAAATATGGCGATACATTAGTAGGTGTAACAACCACTAGTTTATATGGTAAGGCAAAGGCTAATACATTATCTCAGTATGATGGATTAAGATTTTGGAAAAGAATGGGTTTTACAACAGGCTCAGTATCGTTTCAACCTAGTAGGCCAGTTAGAAATATGATATGGACTTGGTTAAAGAAAAATCATACAAGAAAGTATTGGGAATGGCACGAAGCCAAAAGACCAAACGGCCAACCATTAAAAAGAGATCACAAGAATAGATCATTGAACTTTACATATTCAAAATTAGACATACCAAAAGAATACATTAGAACTGAACATCAAAGAGGTATCTATTTTACAAGATTATATAAAAATACAGATGAGTTTTTAAGAGGTGAAATAGAACAAAAAGATTTAGTTAAAGAAATTGATACAAGTACAGAAGCTTTGGTTAAAGTGTGGAAAGATAAACACGCTAGAAAAAGAGTTAAATCCCTAGTTGAACAAAACAGATACTCAACCGATTCTCATTTTTATGATGATTTAATCTATTTAAATTGGGAAGAATGTAAAGAGAAGTTTTTAGGTCAAGTAGGTCGTTAAGCGGGTATAGCTCAGGGGTAGAGCGATTCGTTGCCAACGAATAGGTCGCTGGTTCAAATCCAGTTACCCGCTCCAATACATAAGAACAAAACTAGAACATCTAATATAAAAACAAGTAAAATCAACGATATTTAATGGCTTGACTTTGGAGACCTATATGATAGGATAACCATATGAAAGCGGCCATTTTTTTATTATTTTTTCTTTTTTTGTTTATGGCCGCTTTCTATAGAATTTTTAGGCTTGACTTTTTCAAAACTTTAATATAGGATATACATATGACTACACTAGTAAACATTAACACTAAATCTCAATTAGCAAAACTTATTGCTACAGAAAATCTTACAATTCAACATAACAAAGTTAAAACAGCTTCGTTTGATACTCTTAATAGAATATTAACATTACCTATCTTTAAAGTACAAAGTGGTGATGTTTATGATATGTTAATAGCACACGAATGTTCACACGCTTTATATACACCAGTTGATGGTTGGAAAAAAATACAAGATGATGATGAGTTAAGAGCTTATGTTAATGTATTAGAAGATACAAGAATAGACAAGTTAATTCAAAAGAAATATCCAGGAGTTGTTAGAAATTATCTTAATGGTTTTGATATAATGGAAAAACAAAACTTTTTTGGTATTTCAGGTAAAAATATTAATACTGGTTTAATGTTAATTGATAAAATTAATTTGAGATCAAAGTCAATGAATAGATTACCATTCAAATTTTCTGAAATAGAAAATGATTGGATTAAAAAAGTTGATGATATTAAAACTTTTAATCAAGTTGTTAAATTAGCTAAAGAAATGTTAGATTGGCAAAAAAAACAAGTTGAACAAATGAAAAAACTTCCAAACTTTGACAATTTAGAATTAGTTGAAAATTATAACTTAGATGAAGATTTAGATTCAGAAAACAATGTTAATACAAAAAACAAAGAAGATTCTGATAACGATACAAATGACGATCAATGGTCATCTTCTTCTAAAGATACAAATGATAATGATGAGGAATCAAAAGATGAAAATGATGATAAAAACAAAGCAGCTAACGTAGTTAATCCTGACGGTGCTGGTGGTGAACAAGGTGGTGTTGACCCTAAAAAACTTATTGTTATCACAGATAACTCTTATGAAAAAAACAAACAATCTCTTTTTGACGAAACTATAAGTTATACCTATGTCAATTTACCAGAGCCTAACTTAAATAAAATAATGATTACAAGTAAAGATTGGATTAAAAGATGGAAAGAAATTTCTATGAAAAAAGGAGAATACACTAATTTTAATTTAAGTAAAAGACTAGATTACATCAATTGGTTAAAAAATGACTTTAAAAAATTTAAAAATGATAATAAGAAAACAGTTATGTATCTTGTTAAAGAATTTGAAATGAAAAAGTCGGCTTCTTCTTATAGAAGAGCAACACAAAACAAAACAGGAGTTATTGATACTCTTAAATTAAAAGACTATAAATTTAGTGAAGACATCTTTAAAAAGTTAACAGTTTTACCAGACGCTAAAAACCACGGTATGATAATGTTATTAGATTGGTCTGGTTCTATGTCTGATATTATAAAACAAACAGTTGACCAATTAATGAACCTAGTATGGTTCTGCCAAAAAATTAATATACCTTTTGAAGTTTATCTATTTACAAGTGAAGCTTACGAAACAGCTAGAAGCAGATATGATGAAAATGGCGAAAGAATAATCACAGAAGAATCTTGGAATTACAAACACGGTGATGGCCAGTTTGGTGAATTTAATTTAATCAATGTTGCTAGTCACAAAATGAAAAAAATTGATTTAGACGAGTCTTTAATGTATTTACACCATATGGGACATTACTATAATACAAGATACACTAGAAGTTATTGGGATGCTGATAAAGGTTTTGAGGGTGATAGATTTGATATTCCTAAAGAATACTACTTAGGTACAACACCTTTAAATGAATCTTTAGTTGTTATGAATAAATTGGTTCCTATTTTTAAGAAAAAATATAATATTGAAAAAATGACTTTTATTACCTTAACAGATGGTGGTTCTGACAATAATTGGGGATTAAGAACTATCAAAAATACAGATAATGGTTTAAAATTAAATTTAGGAAAAGAATCATCAACACCAATCATCACAATAGGTAAAAAACAATATAAAAACACAAGCAAATCTTATTGGTCTGGTGGTACGGTAACAAATCTTTTATTAAAAGTTTTACAAGACCAACACAATATTAATACAATAGGTTTTTATGTAATTAAAAGATTAAATAGATTTCATACATTAGATAGATACATTGGTAATTATAAAGATTATTCAGACAAAGAAGTTAAGATTGAAAAAATGAAAAAACAATTTTCTAAGGATAAAGTTGCTATTGGTTACCAAGAAGGCTATAACAAATACTTTATATTAAATGGTAAAGATATGGATGTTCAAAATACTGACTTATCAGCAGTAAGTGAGGGTATGAAAACTGGTAAGATTAAACAATTATTCAGTAAATCTATGAGAGGCCGAATCGTTTCCAGAACTCTTTTAAACAAGTTTATTGAGGAGGTTGCTTAAAATGATTGATTTTACTATGTTATTTTTAGGCTTGACTTTCACAACCAGTATGATATTATTAACCTATAATTATGAAAGGAAAAAACACTATGTTAAACACTAAACAACAAGAGTTTGTTAAACACGCTTTAGAGAAGTTTGGCAAATCAAAATTGACCGTTGGTGAGTTAAAAGAAGCTAATAAAAAGTTTGGCTGTAAATATGCTCCACAATGGTTGATTAAAAATAAAGAATACAAAGTTGGTAAATCTTTATTCAAGTTACCTATTGACGGTGAAGCTAAATCAGTTAAGGTTGAACAGACTAAAACTGAAAACGAAAAAATCTTAGCACCAGTAAATGAAACTAAAAAAGAAGCTGCTTATGTAGTTAGCTCTTTAACTGGCAATATTGTTCCTAAAAAGGATCCAGTATTCGTTTCATTTGGTAACTATCCAGATTTAAAATCAATTATTAAATCTAATAAATTCTATCCTGTTTTTATTACTGGTTTATCTGGTAACGGTAAAACTATGGGTGTTACCCAAGCTTGTGCCGAAAACAAAAGAGAATTGATTAGGGTAAATATTACAATTGAAACAGATGAGGACGACCTACTTGGTGGTTATAGACTTAAAGATGGCCAAACTGTATGGCAAAACGGTCCTGTAATTGAAGCGATGGAAAGAGGCGCTGTTCTTTTACTTGATGAGATTGACTTAGCAAGTAACAAGATTATGTGTTTACAACCAATCTTAGAAGGCTCTGGTGTCTTTGTTAAAAAGATTAACAAGTATGTTAAACCAGCGGATGGCTTCAACGTGATTGCTACTGCTAACACTAAAGGCCAAGGTTCCGAAGACGGTAAGTTTATCGGTACCAATGTTCTTAACGAAGCGTTTTTGGAAAGATTTCCAATTACCTTTGAACAAAAATATCCAAGTGTTAGTATTGAAAAAAAGATACTTAACAATACATTAAAGTCTTATGGTAAATCAGACGCCAAATTCGTTGACAAGTTAACAACGTGGGCAGATGTGATTAGAAAAACCTACTTTGATGGTGGTGTTGATGAGATTATCTCCACAAGAAGATTAGTCCACATTACACAAGCGTATTCAATCTTTGATAATAAGATGAAAGCGATTCAAATGTGTACTAATAGATTTGATGAAGATACAAAAAATTCGTTTGTTGAATTATATACTAAAGTTGACTCTGGCGCTAGTGTCGAAGACATTTTAGAAGACCAAAGAAAAGCTGAGGTTGATTCACAAGTGGATGACAATGATAGTGAGTCAGATGACGAAGATGTTATCTAAACCTATTAAACATAGTGTAGTCCTAGGTGGAGGGGTAGTGCCCTCCACCACCAAACTACACCGAAAGGAGAGGAGGTAAAAAATTTGTCAGTTACAATTCAAGTAAGAAATGGTAATTTAGAACAGGCTATGAGAGTGCTTAAGAAAAAAGTACAAAAAGATGGCCTTTTAAAAGATTTAAAGATGAAACAATACTATGAAAAACCGTCAGAAAGAAAAAGACGTAAGAAAAAAGAAGGTATTGCTAACTATAAAAAGAAGATGAAAAAGTTATTGTTGACTAGAGGATATTAGAATTTCAAGTTTTTACGCCGATTTTGTTTTATATATATTATTGTTAAGGCTATTCGTAAGTCCTTAACGGCGTAAGAAACCCGATAAGAAATTTATCGGTGTCGCAAAACGGTGACCTTTGGCAGTTTGTACTCCGTGACAAAAGAAACTGCCACTAAGCTGTGACAGAATTATCCAGTTGTAATTTTTGAAACAGCACTTATATAAATAAAAGTGACAATGCCAATAGTGGGTTGTCATTACATAAAAAGAAACTTTGCTTAACAAGGAGGTTTATATGACTAACAAAGCACTTTCTATTTTTAACCAATTAAGACCTTTATCGGTAGGATTTGATGATGTATTTGATACATTTGAGTCTTTCTTTGATTCAGATTTAAGAATACCAACAATTAACTACCCACCATACAATATAGTTAAGACAGGCAAAAATGCTTACGACATTGAAGTAGCATTAGCTGGTTTTAATAAAAAAGATATTGATGTTAATGTGGAAGATGGTGTATTAACTATTGAGTCTAAAGCGTCTGATAAAGACGAATCAAAAGACGAAGATGGTAATACAATCTATAAAGGCATATCAAAAAGATACTTCAAAAGACAATTTACAATCGCTAATGATGTTGAAATCAAAGGCGCTGAATTAAAAGACGGTCTATTGAAAGTATCAATGGAAAAGATAGTCCCAGAGTCTAAAAAACTAAGAACTATTGATATTAAATAATTAAAATAGAGAGGCCAAAGGAGCATTGACTTTTTTGGCCTCTTATGATATTATAAGTATATAATCATTAAAATTATTTAATGATATATTAAAACAAAAATTATGGCTTTAGTCTTTGAACTAATACTATAATTTTACAAATGAAAAGGAGATATATTATGTCATATAATATACCAAACATTGAGGACTTTACATATGTTCCTCCAAAAAATCCACTACCAGGCGTTGAGTGGGTTGAAAGAAAAAAAGTTAAATTAAGTGATATTAACTATGACGCCAATCTTAATAAAATTGCCAGACTCAATGGCGTAAATCCAAGTCACACCAAAGCATTAGAAGAATCTTATAAAGCAGGTATTGATAAAGAAAAACCTTTGCCTGTATTAGAAGAAACGGCTGGTGTTTTTGAGAAGTATGCTCCTGTTGATTATTTTCATAGAGGCAGAGCACACCAAAACTTAGGTTGGAAAGAATATGTCTTTGACATTTACAAATTTGCTGATGAAAAAGCAAGAGTTTCTTTTCAATTATTAATGAACGATCACCCACCACAAGGCGTTGCTTCAACAGCTGATATAGAACAAGCTGGTATTAAGTTAATTCAAAAAAACAAATTAGCTAAAAATGAGAATGAAGTTAAAAAGTGGGTGAAAATGATCGCTCCTAAAAAACACGCTTCTACCAGAGGTAATATTGTTAAAAAAATATGTCAACAAACCAAGACTAAACAAGCTTGGATGACTCTTTCTAAAAAAGATTTAGAAAAATTTTATCACAATTACGGACAAGGTAGAACTTTAGGTGGTATGTTTGACATCACAAGAGATCAATATGGTTATGATGTACAAACAAAATATGAATCAACTTACGCTATTAGGTCTTTAAAAAGATTAGCTGAAAGTGGTAAGAAATCATATTTTCTACTACACACCGATAGTCCTGTTAAAAACAAAGATGGCCACATTATGAGGGCTGATATGTTAAGAAGGCTAGAGGGTATCGAAGCTTCATTAAAATACTTTGTTAAATGGTACAATAAACACAAAAAAATGCCGTGGGAAATTGTTGGTTTTCTTCCACAGGAAGATGGAGAGGATCCAACTAAAATTGTATCTATTAGCAAATACAAGAAGTAAATAAAAAAAATAGAGGCCAAGGAAAGGTTGACTTTTTTTGGCCTTTAGTATATAATAAAATTATGTTTAGTTATCTAGGTGGTAAAAAATTTCAAGCAAAGTGGATTGCCTCAAACTTTCCAAAACACTCTACTTATGTTGAACCTTTTGGTGGTGCTTATTGGGTTTATTTTGTGGCCAATCATCAAATAGATCAAGCTCACACAAATGTATATAATGACTTCAATAAAGATATAGCTAATATATTTTACTGTGCCAGACATAAAGATAGAGAATTTTCAAAATCTTTATTATCATATAAACCACAAATTAAAGAAACCTTTAATCAATTTAAATCAGATTTAATACCATTCAATACAGATTTTGATTTAGGTGATGTTGAAAGAGCTACAAAATATATTTACTTACAAACACAAAGTTTTAGTGGTGATACTTTAAATGAAAAAACAAAATTTGTTGATTTAAAAGGTAAATATAAATCAAAATATCAACACTTCACAGATAAGATTAATGATAAAAAATGGTTATATTTTATTAAAGGTATAACTCATATTCACAACGAATCGTTTGAAACAATTATTGATAAGTACGATAATGAAGATACATTATTTTATGTTGATCCACCATACTATAAAATGGAAGACTATTATGTAAAAGACTTTCAAAGAAGCCAACATTTAGACCTGGCCAATAAATTAAAACAAATAAAAGGTAAGTTTGTATTATCGTATTATGACTTTCCAGACTTACAAAAATGGTTTCCAAAAGACGAATATACTTGGATTGAAAAACAATTTAACAAACAAAATGCTAGTAAAAACAAAGGTGCTGGCAAAGGTAAAGAATTATTAATAATGAATTACAAACCAGCATTGACTTTAGAGTGAGTTTGTGATATATTTAATAATGCGGATGTCGTATAAAAGTATTATGATAGGTTTCCAACCTGTAGAAGATTGGGCAGTACAATCCATCCGCTCCAAATTAAATTATGAAGGAGTGAATAATTATGAATCTATCGAGTGATACGGTTTCTGTATTAAAAAACTTTTCAGATATTAACCAGAATATATTGGTTAAACCTGGAAACAAAGTACAGACAATCTCAACAATGAAAAATATTTTAGCTGAAGCTGAAATATCAGAAAAGTTTGATAGCGAGTTTGCTATCTATGACCTACCAGAATTTTTAAGAGCTGTAGAGTTATTTGAAAAACCAGAACTAAAGTTTAATGGTGGATCAAATGTACAAATAGCTGATACTAATTCTAAACAAGCAATTAAGTATTTCTTTGCTGACAAATCTGTTATTGTAGCACCTACAAAAAACATTACAATGCCAGATAAAGAAGTAACTTTTACTTTAAAGAAAGACGCCTTTGCTAAATTATTAAAAGGTGTTACCACATTAAATTTACCAGATGTCGCTGTTAAAGGTGACGGTAAAAGTATCAAGTTAGTAGCAACAGATAAGAAAAATAAATCTTCAAATGATTATTCTTTAAATGTTGGTGAAACTGATAAAACATTTACAGCTTATTTTAAAGCAGAAAACTTTAAAATGGTAAGTGATGATTATGATGTGGCAATTTCAAAACAAAAAATAAGTCATTTCGTAAACAGAAATAAACCAATTCAATATTGGATAGCTTTAGAGCCTGATTCGGAGTTTTAATGTCGGAAGATAACAAAACTCCTATGACACCACAGGAGGAAGATAAGAATGCTGGTGTTGTTAGAACCGAAGACGGTACAGCATATCCACTAGATGGCTACCTCAAAGTTGAAACAAGAGAATATCATCAAACCACACATTATCTTAATAGAGAAATTTCTGTAGAAGATATAATAAATGAGTTTGGTGATCTACCTACCTTTGAAAAAGGTTTATACTTTGATTGGAGTACCTATCATAATGCTAGTCAGGAAGATAAAGACTTAGCAGACAAGGTACAAACATTTGTAGATGAACACGATTATGACCGTGAAGAAGATTGTTGGACAATGAATAAAGGCGGTTATGATATTGATACTGAAATTGTAAAAGAATTTACAATGGAAACTAAATAATGAATAGATTGGAGTTTATATTATGTCAGATTTTTTGTGGGTTGAAAAGTACAGGCCAAAACGTATTAGTGAGTGTATTCTTACCGAAGATTTAAAAAATACATTTACTCAATTTTTAAAACAAAAAGAAATACCTAATTTATTGTTGTCTGGTACTGCTGGTACTGGTAAAACAACAGTAGCAAGAGCCTTATGTGAAGAATTAGGTGCTGATTACATTATCATTAATGGATCAGACGAAGGCCGTCAAATAGATACATTAAGAAACAAAATTAAAAACTTTGCTTCTACAGTATCTCTTACCGAAGAATCAAATCATAAAGTAGTTATAATAGACGAAGCAGATTATATGAATGCTGATAGTGTTCAACCTGCTTTAAGAAACTTTATTGAAACCTTTTATAATAATTGTAGATTTATCTTTACTTGTAATTATGTCAATAAGATAATACCTGCCTTACATAGTCGTTGTACCGTTATTGATTTTAAGATAGTCAATGGTCAAAAAGTAAAGACGGCAACGGCCTTTATGAAAAGATTAGAAGGTATACTTAAAGATGAAAAGATAGAATTTGATAAGAAAGTATTATCTGAACTAATCCAAAAGTATTATCCAGACTTTAGAAGAACCATTAATGAATTACAAAGATATTCAGTAAGAGGTAAAATTGATAGTGGTATATTGTTTAGTCTATCAGAAGCTAATACCAAAGAACTGGTAGCTTCTTTGAAAGAAAAACGATTTAATGATATGAGAAAATGGGTTGTTCAAAACTTGGATAAAGAAGCCGCTTTTCTTTTTAAAACTATCTATGATGTTCTTTATACATCACTTGACTCTAAATCTATACCTCAAGCAATATTAATTTTAGCTGGATATCAATATAAATCGGCTTTTGTTGCTGACCAGGAGATAAATATGGTTGCTTGTCTGACAGAAATAATGGCGAGTTGTAAATTTAAGTAAGAGAATAGAATGGCTAAACGAACATTTTTTAGAAAAATAATAGTTAAATTAAGAATGTGGTATGCTGATATACGAGGTCACCACGGTAAACGTTGGAATTACGAACCAGGTGAATGGTATATGGGTAGACACGATAAGAAAAAATAGAAACCATATTTGTTATGTACGAATTGAAAGATTATCTAAACGCAATTAATTTCACTAAAGAGAACCTACTAGATACAGATGATTTAACGTGGGAAAAGAAGTACCCACCATTCATCATTAACAAGTGTTTATCAATGCATTATGATTGTATAGCAGCGGCTAATGAGATGAATGGATATCATTTTTTAGATAAGAAAGTCCAGTTTAATTTTTTGATAAATAGTATTAGAAAAAAGAAGCGATTTGGTGGTAAATGGTTATCACAGACCAAATTGAAAGATTTAGAGTATGTAAAAGAGTATTATGGTTATAGTAATGAAAAAGCAAAGCAAGCACTTAACATACTAACTGAGAAACAAATTGAAGATATAAAAGAGGCCTTATTTAAAGGTGGGAGAAAAAAATGAGTGAACAAGAGATAAAATGGTCGCCTGAAAGTATGTTAGAAGTAACAATCAAACAACCAGACGATTTTCTAAAAGTAAGAGAAACACTTACAAGAATAGGTGTAGCTTCCAGAAAAGATAAAACACTTTACCAATCGTGTCATATATTACATAAACAAGGTAAATATTACATAACACATTTTAAAGAATTATTTGCTTTAGACGGTAAAAAAGCTACATTAGTAGAAAACGATATACAAAGAAGAAATACAATTGCTATTCTTTTACAAGATTGGAATTTGATTGATATAGTTAAACCTGAAGAAGCTGAAAACAAGGCTCCATTAAGTCAAATCAAAGTATTACCATTTAAAGAGAAAAAAGAATGGACGCTATCAGCAAAATATAATATTGGTAAGAAAATTGAAAATAAAGAAGAAGTGAAAGATAGCGACAATGGAAATACCGAAGTTTAAAGATTATATTTCTGAACAAGACATAGAGCGTAAAGATAAACCTATTACGGTTGCTATTATTACAAAGTCAGCTCCAAAAGTAAAACAACAAAAACCAGGTTCACCTTTAAAGAAAGAACTTACAGTAGGTCTTATAGAAAAGGCTTGTAAAAAAAAAGGTTTTGAATGTGTTATCATAAACACTAAACACGCTATCATCACAGCAAAAGACGAAGAAAAAAATACCTTAACTGTTTACAATTATGATGGTAAAGATTCCGAACATACATTTATAGGTAAAGATACAGTTTGTATAACAAGAGCAGGTGCTGTTGAAGATGAAGCAGGCCTTTCTTTAATATCAGCATTTCAAAATTCAAGTGCCTTTATGTTAAACACAAGAGCGGCTATGCTTACTTGTGACAATAAATTAACAACAGCTTTATTATTTGAAAAATTTGGAATACCAATTCCAAGAACAGCCTTTGTATCTAACGAAAAGAATATAGATGACGCTGTTAAAATGGTTGGTAATAATTTTCCAATTATACTTAAAACACTTACAGGCACACAAGGTATTGGTGTAATTAAAGTTGAAAGTTATGAATCTTTAGTATCTACTATTCAAGCATTATGGAAACACGATGCAGAATTATTAATACAAGAATATATGCCTACAGCATTTGATGTAAGAACATTTGTGGTAGATAATAAAATATTTGCCTCTACAAAAAGAATACACTCCTCATATGATTTTAGATCAAATACTCATAGAGGTGCTGAAGCTAAACCATATAAATTAAGTGAAGAAGAACAAGAACTTGTTTTAAAAGCAAGTAGAGTTTCAAAAGCATATATGGTAGGAGTTGACCACATTGTTTATAAAGGAAAACCTTATATATTAGAAATCAACGGAAGTCCAGGTTCAGGTGCTGATTACGAGGGTTATCAATATAAAGATTATTATTCTGATCCAGAACCATCAGGAAGAATAGATGGTGAAAAATTAATGTATAACGTTATTGATTGGGTTTCTAAAAGAGGCCATTGGGATAGACAAGCTATGTTAGAATGTGGTTGGTTAGAAACAATTGACATAGATGAAGTTGGAAAAGTTAGAGCAAAGTTTGATACAGGTAATGGTTCAAAAGCTTGTGCTTTACACGCTGATGAAATTATAGAACAAGGCAAAACAATTAAATGGAAATATAACGGTAAAACCTTTTCTAAACCAAGACACGGTACAAGTAAAATTTTTAGAGCAAATGCTGATGGTGAAGAGCCATCCGAAACAAGACCAACTGTATTAGTAGATTTAAGTTTTAATGGATTTACATATAAAAATATTGAAGTTGGTTTAGATGCAAGACCTCGTTCAGGTTCAGATTTGCTTATATGTAGAGATTTAATGCGACAGATGAATGTTAGTGTCAACCCTAATAGAACTTTTGTATTAAGTAAACGATTAAGACCAGTTGAAAAAGAAAATAACATTGACAATTAAGTCAATTTGTGATATATTAATAATGAAGGAGAAATATTATGTCAGACGTGAAAATATTAAGGCTATCCACAGGAGAAGATGTGATAGCAAAAGTAAAAAATAATCCAGAAACAGATACGGTAGAGTTAAAACAAGCATTTGTTATTATACCTCATCAACAAGGACCAGGCAAACCTGTACAATTGATGATGACACTTTACAGTCCTTATGGAAAAACAGATACGATAGAAATTAAAAATCAAAATGTAATTTCTATGGTTGATCCAAAAGATGAGATATTAAAATCTTATCAACAAAATACAAGTAGTATTATTACTACTCCAGGATTAATTTCAGAAACTAAAATACCAAAGTTGTAATATGATAACTGTTTATTTTGTCCGTGACGGATCAAAAATAGCAGTTGACGTACCAGAGGGTTCAACTTTGATGGAAGCTGCTAGAGATTATTCAAAGACTTCTATACCAGAAATACCAGCAGATTGCTGTGGAAGTTGTGCTTGTGCGACTTGTCACGTACATATTGATGAAAGATATTTTGAACCTATTCCAAAAGAAACAGCAGAAATGGAATTATTAGAATATGAACCAGAGTATAAACCAAAACAAAGTAGATTATCTTGTCAGATAACACTAACTAAAAAACACAACGGCTTGATAGCAACTTTGTTAAAAGACTTATAAGTATGAATTGGGGGATTAGCTCAGCTGGGAGAGCGCCTGATTTGCATTCAGGAGGTCAGCGGTTCGATCCCGCTATCCTCCACCAAACTAAATTATGAACTTTTATAAATCAGTAATTGAACACAAAGGTAAACTTCTTATTAGAGGCATACACGGTGGCAAAGACTATAAAGAAAAAATAGACTTTGGTCCTACTCTATATGCTTTAACACAACAAGAAACTGAATATAAAAATCTACAAGGTCAATATTTAAAACCAATCACATTTAAAAACATAGACGCTGCTCGTAAGTTTAGACGAGAAGTTGTAACTCAAAATTCTCCTATTTACGGTTTAGAAAGATACCATTATCAATATATTGGTAAAGAGTTTCCTCAGGAAATTGAATGGGATAAGAACTTCATTAAAATCTTTACACTCGACATTGAAACGGCCTGTGAATCTGGTTTTCCAGATGTAGAAAATCCAATAGAAGAATTACTTTGTATTACTGTTAAAAATCAATCTAACAAACAAATTATAACTTGGGGTGTTGGTGATTATAAAACTGATAGAACAGATATAACTTATATCAAATGTAAGAATGAAAATCATTTACTATTTGAATTTATGAAGTTTTGGATTAAGAACTATCCAGATGTTATTACAGGTTGGAATACAAAATTCTTTGACTTACCTTATTTGATGAATAGAATTAAAATGATTGCTGGTGATAAAGTAGCCAACAAGATGTCGCCTTGGAACTTAATTCATAGAGAGGAAGTTGTTGTTAGAGGTAGACCTCAAACAGTATATACTTTATATGGTATTACTAATTTAGATTACTTAGATTTATACAAATGGTTTATACCAACAAGGCAAGAGAGTTATAAACTAGACTTTATTGGTGAACTAGAACTTGGCCGTGGTAAAGACGAAATGCCATATGATACATTTAAAGAATGGTATACAAAAGACTTTCAATCATTTATTGATTACAATATACAAGACGTAGAAATCGTTGATGGATTAGAAGACAAATTAGGTTTAATTGACTTATCATTAACTGTTGCTTATGAAAGTAAAGTAAACTATGGTGATATATTTTCACAAGTTAGAGTATGGGATACTTTGATAGCAAATCATTTAATGAAAAAAAATATTTGTGTACCTCCAAGAGAAGAACATTTAAAAGAAACAAAATATGAAGGCGCTTATGTAAAAGAGCCTCAACTTGGTCAACACAAATGGGTGGTGTCGTTTGATATTAACTCACTATATCCTCATATCATAATTCAATATAATATTTCTCCAGAAAAAATTATTGGTGTGAAGTCATCTGGTGTTTCAGTTAATAAAATGTTAACTCAATCTACACCACTCGCTCATTTAAAAACGGAAGGTGCTTGTATAACTCCTAACGGTGCTTTATTTAAAACAGACAATCAAGGTTTCTTGCCTGAAATGATGGAAACAATGTACAATGAACGAGTCATATACAAGAAACGAATGTTGAAAGCAAAAAAAGAATATGAAAAAACAAAAGAACATAAACTTGTAAGAGAAATATCTCGTTGTCATAATATTCAATGGGCAAGAAAGATTGCCTTAAACTCAGCTTATGGTGCTGTAGGTAATCAATACTTTAGATATTATGATGTAAGACAAGCAAGTGCTATTACAACAGCAGGTCAATTTATTATTCGTTTTATTGAGGAAAAGGTAAATGAATATCTAAACAGAATATTAAAGACACACGATAAGATAGATTATATTGTGGCTTCAGATACAGATTCAATTTATGTTACACTTGATAAGTTAGTACAAAAGACTTGTGAGGGTAAAGATAATGAACAGATATGTAATTTCTTAAACAAGGTTGTTGACAGTAGAATAGAACCATTTTTAGAAAAATGTTTTAATGAATTATCTGATTATACAAATGCTTTTAAAAATTGTATGGTGATGAAACGAGAAGTTATCGCCAACAAAGGCATATGGGTGGCTAAAAAGAGATATATGTTAAATGTGTTAGATGAGGAAGGTGTTAGACTAGCAAATCCTAAATTAAAAATTATGGGTATTGAGGCAGTTAAATCATCAACACCACAAGTTTGTAGAGGTAAGATTAAAGAAGCTATTAAGATTATAATGTCTAAAGAACAATCTGATTTACATAAGTTTATTGCTGACTTTAAAAAAGAATTTTTTAGTATGACTGCTGAACAAATATCTTTTCCTAGGTCTTGTAATAATATGAGAAAATATAAAGATAGTAATAATATCTTTATCAAAGGTACACCAATACACGTTAAAGGTGCTTTGATTTACAATCATCAACTAAAACAATTTGGTTTAGGCCGTAAATATCCACACATACAAGAAGGTGACAAGATTAAGTTTTTAAAACTAATTGAGGCTAATCCATTTAAGTTTGATGTAATTAGTTATGTGACCAAACTTCCAAAAGAATTTAAACTACAACAATATATTGATTATGAAACACAATTTGAAAAAACATTTTTAGACCCTATGAGATTTATATTACAAGCAATTGGTTGGGAACACGAACAAAAGGCTAGTTTAGAGTCATTTTTTGGATGATGGACATAATAATATTTTACTTAACAATATTCTGGTCATTTAGATTTGGCCAAATTCTAGCAATTAATCCTGCGATTAGAGTATGGCACCTATTCGCATTTTACATACTAATTAAATTTGTAATGATGAGTTATGGATATAAGTAATATTAGAAACAAATACAAAGTAATTTATGCAGACCCTCCGTGGTATTTTAAATCGTATTCGAAAAAAGGAGAAGGAAGAAACGCCACTAGGCATTATTCTTGCCTTAGTTTATCTGACATCATTCTTCTTCCTATTAACTCTATTGCTGAGAGCGATTCCACCCTTATAATGTGGGTAACCGATCCCTTTCTTCAAAAAGCATTTGAAGTTATAGAGGCTTGGGGTTTCACTTATAAGACAGTTGCTTTTACTTGGGTTAAACAAAACAAAAACAATCCTAATTATTTTAAAGGTTTAGGTTATTGGACACGTGCTAATCCTGAAATGGCATTGTTAGCAACTAAAGGTAAACCTAAACGAATCAATAAAGACGTTAATCAATTAGTTGTATCTCCACGTAGAGAACACTCCAGAAAACCAGACCAGATGTACGAACACATTGAACGATTATTGGAGGGCCCCTACATTGAACTGTTTGCTAGAAATAAAAGACCAGGTTGGGATAGTTGGGGTAACGAAGTAGGTAAGTTTTGATTTTAGACTTGATTTTATCATTAGGATATGTTATAGTAGTATATCTTTTTATAATATGGATATTAGTGAAATGGAACAAAGAAGAACATTAACAAAAGAACAAGCTTTATATTGTGCTGGTATATTCAATGACTATTTTAGTCAGTTTGATAGAATAGATCAGTATATGAGAGATCAAAAGCTTTCTCAATTAGAAACAAACAATTCAGCTGGTACATTATTTGATGATGGTCCTGAAGAAGATTTATTTAATGATAATGATATGCCACCTGAAAAAATGAACTTTGAAATTAAAGTTATAGTCAATGAAAGATTTGATAAACTTTTAAATATGGTTTCTTCTCACACAAATATGTCAAGTGTTCCAGGTAAGAACTTAAAGATAGTTGTTATGGAAACTAACACACAAAAAATAGTTGGATTTATTAGACTATCATCACCAGTTATTAATATGAAACCACGTAATGAACTATTAGGTCAAGTACCAGATTTGAAATCATTTAACAAAACTTCTATTATGGGTTTTGTAATTGTGCCTGTGCAACCTTTTGGTTTTAATTATTTGGGTGGTAAATTATTAGCGGCCGTTTGTTGTTCACACGAAGTAAGAGAAATGATGAACAGTAAATATGATATGAACTTAGCTCTATTTGAAACGACATCTTTATATGGTAATAGTAAATCATCAAGTCAATATGATGGTATGAAACCATTTTTAAGATATAAAGGTTTAACAGATAGTGATTTTATTCCTTTGATACACGGCAAACCTTACCACGACTTATCTAACTTTGTTGAAAACAATGTAGGCAAATTAGTTAAAGATGACGCTTCAAGTAAAAAGTTAAAACTTACAACAGCCATCATTGGTTTAATTAAAAGAAGTTTAGATGGTACTGATTTAGAGAATTTTAATACAACTATTAATAACGCTAAAAAATTAACTGAAAGAAAAAGATATTACTCTTGTAATTATGGAATTAAAAACTATATTAATATTGTAAATGGTAAAGAAACCGAGATTGTTAAAGACGACAATTACGATAAACATTACCTAAATAATATAACGGACTGGTGGAAAAATAAAGCAACCAATCGTTATAATAATCTTAAAAATGAAAATCGTTTGAGGAGAGAACTTGAAATATGGTCACCAAGTGCACAGATACAAATTATCAGATGATTACAAAAGAACAGTACAAAGATTTAAAAGAGTATTGGGATTACCAACGTAAAGTACAATACAATAAAGAGATTGTACACAATATGGCTGAACAGTTTGAAAATAGAGTTTATAATGAATTTGGTATGATAGACATAAAAGAAATGAAAGATATGTTATGGACAAGAGTAAAAACTGAAGATTACGAAGAGCCAAGAAAAGGTTGGGTTCCTAAAGACCCTAGTTTAAGATTTGATTGGGAAGGATCAGCACATATGCCTGAATTGAAAATTCCTAAACCAAAAGGCAGGCCTGTAGTTTTACGAGCTAAGAGTGGTTGGGAAGATGTTTTTGATGATGAAGAAGATATTAGTAATAGATAATATAATAAACGAAGTAGAACAATTATACTTAAAGAAATATTTATTTAATGATTGTAATTGGTCATTTATTGAAGATGTGTCTTTAGAAAACAATTTACACCAACGAAGGCCAGGCTTTAAAATAATCTTTGATAAAAATAATTTAAATAATGTTTTATATAATGTAGTTTTAAATACCAGAAAGAAATTAAAATTAAAACCTTTATATAATAAAGACGCTCTTTTAGAGGTCAGATCGTTTTTACAATTACCATTAAATAAAGATTACATAGGTAAAGGTGTTGATACACCACATTTAGATAGAACTGAACCACATTTAGTTTTTTTATATTACGTGACAGATAGTGACGGAGAAACCGTAATATATAATTACAAAAGTAAAGACAAAAATGATATACCATTCTTTGAAGATATTAAAGAACTAAAAAGAATAAAACCCAAACAAGGTAGAGTTGTGGTATTTGATGGATTATATTGGCATACAGCTGAACAACCAACTAAAGATGTTAGATGTATTGTCAATTTTAATATAAGTAATGGAAATAATGATATATAGTAATGGTAAAGTCGCTTTAAGAGAATACTTTAAACCAAAGGAGCTTGACAAAGTTAGACAATTCTGTTATAATGAAAACATAAAATATTATATACTAAAATATAGTGAAAAGGAGATTATAGAATATGAGCAATTTTCTAAAGGAAATAATTAAAGAAACAGGTAATGAATACGCTACAATCGTAGCTGATGGAGTTGATAGTGCTGATGTGACCAGCTTTATTGATACAGGCTCGTATTCTTTTAACGCTTTATTATCTGGTTCAATCTATGGCGGAATGCCAGGAAACAAAATTACAGCAATCGCTGGCGAAGCGGCTACAGGTAAAACATTTTTTGCCTTAGGTATTTGTAAACATTTTTTAGATATGGATAAAGACGCTGGTGTGATTTACTTTGAATCAGAATCAGCCATCTCAAAAGAGATGATTGAAAGTCGTAGTGTAGATAGTACAAGAATGGTAATTGTACCAGTTGCGACAGTACAAGAATTTAGAACACAATCAATTAGAATTATAGACAAGTATTTGGAACAGCCAATAGATAAAAGAAAACCAATAATGTTTGTATTAGATAGTTTAGGAATGTTATCTACAACAAAAGAAATGGAAGATACGGCTGCTGGTAAAGAAACAAGAGATATGACTAGATCACAAATAGTCAAATCTACATTTAGAGTTTTAACATTGAAACTTGGTAAAGCAAATATACCAATGATTATGACTAATCACACATATGACGTTATCGGTTCAATGTTCCCTCAAAAAGAAATGGGTGGCGGTTCAGGTTTGAAATACGCTGCCTCATCAATCGTCTATCTCGGTAAAAGAAAAGAAAAAGATGGTACCGAAGTAGTTGGTAATATTATACATTGTAAAAATTATAAATCTCGTTTAACAAAAGAAAATGCTCAAATTGATGTAAGACTAACATACAAACAAGGACTTGATAAGTATTATGGCTTATTAGAACTTGGTGAGGCTGCTGGTATCTTTAAAAAAGTATCTACAAGATATGAAATGCCAGACGGCTCAAAAGTATTTGGTAAAAACATCAATGAAGAACCTGAAAAATATTTTACAAAGGATGTATTAGATAAGATTGATGAATATGCCAAACGAAAATTCAGCTACGGATCAGACGAAGAAAAAGACGGAAATTAAAAGATACGCTTTTGCTCAAAGGCAAGGTGATGATTTCAGTTGTGTAAAAATAATGGAAGGTGAATACGAAGGTATCATCTATAAGTATAACAACATTAAATTTTCTGAAACTGAAAATGAAAAAGGGCAAATACCATTAAAGTTTACTTATGACATAATGGCTAATCCTAATAAAAAGGATATAGAGTCAAGTGATTTTAGAAACTATATTGGTGATATATTAATTGAGTGTGTTGAAGAACAATTACAGAATGGAACTTTAAAGATTGATGAATAACGAAAGAATTGAAACAACTATATTAAAGAACTTCTTTTATAATGAAGACTTTACCAGAAAGGCCTTGCCTTTTGTAAAGCCTGATTATTTTACAAATAGAATTGAAAAACTATTATACGAAGAAGTATATAACTTTGTCAATCAATATAAGAACCTACCTACAAAAGAAACAATCTTAATAGAGTTTAATCGTAGAAAAGATTTAAACGAGGAAGAAGTTAAATCAGTTAAAGAACTTGTAAACACTTTTACAAACGAAAAATCTGATTTACAATGGTTGTTAGATACTACAGAAAGATTTTGTAAAGACAGAGCAGTACATAATGCTGTGTTATCTGGTATCAAAATCTTAGATGGTAAAGATAAACTTAAACAACCTGAAGCAATACCAGGAATATTAAGTGAGGCCTTAGCCGTTAGTTTTGATAATCATATTGGACACGATTATATAGCTGACGCTGAAAGTAGATTTGATTGGTACCATACAAAAGAAAAACGTTATCCGTTTGATTTAAGTTTCTTTAATAGAATTACAAAAGGCGGTGTGCCAAGTAAAACATTGAATATTGCTTTAGCAGGTACAGGTGTTGGTAAATCCTTGTTTATGTGTCACGTTGCTTCAAGTTTTTTAACACAAGGTTTAAATGTATTGTATATTACTTTAGAAATGGCTGAAGAAAGAATTGCTGAAAGAATTGACGCTAATTTAATGGATGTTACAATGGATGAATTACACGATATACCAAAACAAATGTATGATAATAAGATGACTAAGTTAAGAAGTAAAACAACTGGTCAACTAATTATTAAAGAATATCCAACAGCGTCTGCTCACGCAGGACATTTTAAAGCTTTAATTAATGAACTTGCTTTAAAGAAAAGTTTTAAACCAGATGTTGTATTTGTAGATTATTTAAATATTTGTGCTAGTAGTAGATTTAAAGGTGGTAACATATCATCTTATTTTTACATTAAAGCAATTGCCGAGGAGTTAAGAGGCCTAGCTGTTGAACATAATGTACCTATTTTTTCTGCTACACAAACAACCAGAACTGGCTATGTATCAACTGACATTGGTTTAGAAGATACATCTGAAAGTTTTGGTTTACCAGCGACAGCCGACTTTATGTTTGCTCTAATGTCTAATGAAGAATTAGAAGCTTTAGGGCAAATGAAAGTGAAACAGTTAAAGAACAGATATAATGACCCTAGCGTGAATAGAGCATTTATTGTTGGTGTTGATAGAAGTAAGATGAGATTATATGATGTGGAAAATACGGCACAAAATATAGTAGATAGTAACCAAACAAAAGAAAAAGAAGGAAATTATCCTACACCTGAACAGGCTTATGATAAGTTTTCTGATTTCAAAGTATAGGAGATACAATGGCAAAATTCGTAGTTTTTAAGAATGCTAATACACCTTTTGAAGGTAGAGATATAGTTATAAATGTTGAAAACATAGTAAGCGTATATAAAGATTTAACGGCTAAAGATAAAGTAGCTTTATGGTCAAAAGAAAACTTTTGGCACGTTGAAGAAGACTTTAACACCGTTATGGAAAAAATAGGACTAGATTATAGAGAACAAATAGAAGAAAAGGAGTTAAACTAATGATACCAGGTAATTTATTTTCAATACCTATGTGGTCTTTACCTACTTTAAATTTTTCTAAAAAGAAAGAACAGTTAGAAAAATTAGTAAAGAGCTTTCCTGAAAAAAGACACGGCATACAAACATTTGCTACTAATAGACAATCACAAAGAACAGGATTTGCTGAGGCGTTTTCATCTATAATGGGTGAAGAATTACAAATGTTAATTCAAAGGCTTAAAAGGAATGTTCAGATAGAAGACATATGGTCTGTATCTTATAAGAAAGGTGAATATCATACACCACACGACCACGGATCAACTGGTCTATCTGGAATATTATATTTAAATATGCCGAAAGACGCACCTGTTACACAATATATTCAACCTTGGAATGATTGGACAACTGATAGAACAATATACTATCCAGTACCAGTACAAGAGGGAACAATTGTCATAATACCAAAATTTATTAGACACTTTACTGAGCCTAGTAAATCTAAAAAAATCAAAAGGATTATATCCTGGGATATGAAAATTATTTAATGGTAAAAAAGAAAACCCAAAAGGTACGTTTTCATAGAGGCGATAGAAGGCCAAATAATTCTCAACCAAAATTATCTTACGAAAAGGTAATGAAGAAGAAGAATAAGAACATTTTTTGGCAAGTTATTGAAAAACCTACTAACAAGATTGTCGCCGAGTATTTTTTTGAAGAAGACGCCTTTAATTTAGTTAAATTTCAAAACAAAAACCAGGTATGGGAACCCAATGGTGGAATACCTAGTTTTTTGTGGATTAGAGTTTAATTGTTATAAATATAGGAAACAATTGATTTATATGGAAAAAGTGAATATAGTTATGGAACGAATGAGAGAGAAATGTTTAGTTTTAAAGGATTTTTTACAAAGGAGAAGAATACACATTTAGAACACCTGGAAGACGATATAATTAATCGTGGTTCCAATGGTGGTCAAAATGCTATTAACTTCTTAAAGTCAGTACGAAATATGCTTGCTGGTTCATCTAGCAAGAAAGTTAATATGTCCGTCAAATGGGACGGAGCTCCAGCTATCATTTGTGGTATCAATCCAGAAAACGGCAAATTCTTTGTCGGCACCAAATCAGTATTTAATGTAAATCCTAAAATCAATTATACAACAAGTGATATTAGAAGAAATCATAGTGGTGAATTAGGTAATAAATTAAGCATAGCATTAAGAGAATTATCTAAATTAAATATATCAGGTATATTACAAGGTGATTTTCTATTTTCAAAATCAGATTTAAAAGCAGCTAATATAGATGGTGAAAGTATGATAACTTTTACACCTAATACAATTACATATGCTGTACCAGTTAATTCAGATATAGGTAAAAGAATTTTAAGAGCCAAAATGGGTATAGTATTTCATACATCTTATTCTGGTAAAACAATGAAAGATTTAAGAGCAGGATTTGGTACAGTTTCAGGACGATCTGGAATATCTTCCGTATTTTTAGCTGACGCTGCTTATAAAGATTTAAGCGGCTCAGCTAAATTAACATCAGCAGAATTATCACAGTTTGACGCTAGAATAAGAATGGCGGAAGGTTCTTTATTAAAAGCAAGTGCTATATTAGATGAAATGAGTAAATCTTCATCTGATAGTTTATCAATAGGTTTTAGATTAAAAGCTTTCTTTAATCATTTTATTAGAAATACACAAGGCAATATGGCTAAAGTAAAAAGTTTAGTAGAAATGTTTGGAGAGTATTATGAACAATTTTTAAGACAAGAAATAGAGGCCAGAAAAACTGAAAGTGGTAAAAAGAAATACAAAGACTTATTAAATACTAATATGAGATTTATAGATAGAAATAAACAAGCATTATATTTCGCTATTGCTTCACACGTTACTTTACAAAATGCTAAAAACTTTTTAGTAAGCAAGTTAAGTGAAATACAAAGTATAGGCCATTTTTTAAGAACACCAAATGGTTACAAAGTAACGGCACCAGAAGGATTTGTTGCTGTTGATAGAGCCGCTGGCGCTGTAAAGTTAGTTGATAGATTAGAATTTAGTCGGGCTAATTTCACGGCAGAAAAAGATTGGATTAAAGGATAATGGCAAGTCAAGGATTTTTACACGAACAAGATATACAAGTTAGTAGAGGCCTGATTAGAGGTGCTACTGCAAGAAATATTTTTGGTTACAATACATCAATTACAACATCATTTATACCAGCTTGGGAGTTTGCTTCAGTATATGCTTATCCAGGTTCAGCGATTACAATGACAGTAACATCAGCAAGTGGTAGTGAT
>Ga0222715_10001033_pt1 | contig 27398 bp, 23 predicted proteins | sample C33_9DmetaG_FD_165056 | JGI IMG/M metagenome (GOLD analysis project Ga0222715, IMG submission 165056) | Estuarine water microbial communities from San Francisco Bay, California, United States - C33_9D | ecosystem: Environmental > Aquatic > Marine > Unclassified | place: USA: California...
GCCATTGACACAAATGGATGATGCCCAATGGGAAGCTATTTGTGATGGCTGTGCTAAGTGCTGTTTACACAAGTTTATCGATGATGATGTTGAAGAGGCGCACTTTACTGATGTCGCTAAAGGTGAAGAGGAAATGTTTTTCACCGATATAGCGTGTCAGTATTTGCACACCAAAACATGTCAATGCACTGAATATGAAGACCGAACTGAGTTAGTGCCGCATTGTGTGAAGCTGACTCAAGCGAATTTACCCGAAATTTTCTACATGCCGCCCAGTTGTAGCTATCGTCGTTTGCACGAAGGTAAAGCACTCGCGTCTTGGCACCCATTACTCAATGGTGGTAAAGCGCATAAAATGCACGCTGAAGGGATGTCTGTGAGAAATAAAATTGTCAGTGAGTTAGAAGTCAATATGGACGAATTTGAAGCGCGCATCGTGACTTGGCCATTAAATGAGTTGGATTAGTTCAAAGCTAAATTTTACGTGCGATACCGATTCGGCTGACAAGCATTAGTAACCAAGCTATCGCGTACGTAGCAAAAATAATTCGCATCCATTGTGCCATTCCCATATTCATGAACTGCCAAGAGTTTTCACTGCAATCACCGGTCGCACCAAAAACAGCAGGGAACCACTCATGAAGCGGCATAAATGCAGGGAAGTTAGGGATAATATCGCACACCACAAAAAATGGGTTTGCCGCAAATAATATATCAACATGCTCATGCGCGATCAAAAATCCCCATATTGATGCCACACCCCAGCCAATAAAACCCAATAAACGAGTTAGACTATGTTGCCAAATTATTGGTAATAAGCTGCTGACTAATATGCCAAATACTGCTGTGCGCTGGTAGATACATTTAATGCAGGGTTGTAAATCCATAAGATGTTGGAAATATAAAGCCGTAACAATAAGAAGTGCGCTCGACATAAACAATGACAACCAAGCGGTTTTTGATTCAGCCCATGACGAGAATATATTTAACAAGCTAACAACTTCCTAGTATTTGACTTTGTTAAATCATACTAGAGGTTTGCATAAGAATAAATGATAAATATTGGTAGGTTAGGTTTTATCTGGTACAATCAGTATTCGGATAACTGAGAATTTCACATGATTTATAAAGCACAAAGTCCAGCTGGTTTTGCTGAAGAATATATTGTAGAGTCGATTTGGAGTGGGCGATTTCCTCCTGGGACTATTTTACCGGCTGAGCGCGAGTTATCGGAGTTAATCGGTGTTACCAGAACAACATTACGCGAAGTGCTACAACGCCTTGCTCGTGATGGTTGGTTAACTATCCAACATGGTAAACCCACTAAAGTTAATAATTATTGGGAAACCTGTGGGTTAAATATTCTAGAGACGTTAGCACGTCTTGATCCGACCAATATTAAAGAGCTAGTTGATAATTTATTAGCAGCTCGAACTAATGTCAGTGCCGTATTTATCCGTGGTGCTTTCAAAAATAATCCTCAACGAGCCAAAGAAATCATCGGTCGTTATAGTGAAATTGAACAAACAGGTTTAGCCTTTGCCGAGTTCGATTATCAAATGAACCACGACTTAGCCTTTGCTTCAAATAATAATATATATGTGTTGCTTATGAATGGCTTCAAAGGCATGTATGCACGCATCGGTAGTTATTATTTTTCTTATGCTTCATCGCGTGATTTAGCTACTAAATTTTATCAAGATTTATTAGCATTAATTGACCAAGCTGAACCACAAAAAGTGCAAATGTTGATCCGTCAATATGGTATTGATAGTGGTAAAATCTGGGCTGAAATTCGCGAAAATATTCCTAGTGATATCGCTGACTAGTTCTGTCCCTCGTTTTTATGATTATATAATTGTCGGTGCTGGCTCAGCAGGTTGTGTATTGGCTCGACGCTTAATTGATACGCAGCAAGTCAGCGTCTGCCTGATTGAAGCCGGTGCTGCTGATTCTAATCCCTTGATCCATATCCCGTTTGGGGTTGCTTTACTCTCAAGAATGACCAGTATTAACTGGAACTACAACACCGCTCCTCAAACTCACCTAGATAACCGTTCATTGTACTGGCCTCGTGGCAAAGTCATGGGAGGCTCTAGTTCCGTTAATGCGATGTGCTATATTCGTGGACAATACAGCGACTACGATGATTGGGATCGCAGTGGAGCAATCGGCTGGAACGCGGAGCAAGTCCTGCCTCTATTTACATTAAGTGAAGATAACACCCGTGGTGCAAGTCACTTTCATGGTGTAGGTGGTCCGCTGGGTGTCAGCGATTTACGTTATCACGATCCACTTTCGCTAGCATTTATTGCTGCAGGACAAGATGTACAATTACCGCATATTCACGATTTTAATACCCAAGAGCGTGTTGGGCTTGGCTTGTATCAAGTCACACATGTGAATGGTCAGCGATGTTCGACGGCTAAAGGTTATATAGCGCCGATTAAAGACGATCCTAAATTGACTATTTTAAGCAATACGTTAGTCAATCGGGTGTTAATCGATGTGCAGGAGCAGGGGCAGAAGCAAGTTGCCACTGGGGTAGAATGTAGCATTGATGGTAGTCGTACGCAGCTTTTTGCACATAAAGAAGTATTGCTATGTGGAGGGGCGATTAATTCACCTCAGATCTTACTGTTATCTGGAATTGGTGACAAACAGCACTTAGCGAAATACCACATAGAGTGCGTTGCAGATATCCCAGCAGTGGGGCAGAATTTACAAGATCATCTCGATGTGATTGTTCAAGTTAAATGTAAGAGAGCGTCGGGTTATGCATTAATGCCACGTTTAGTGCCTAAATATATCCATCATGCCGCAAAATACGCGATTCAGCGCAACGGTTTACTTGCTTCAAACGTCGCTGAAGCAGGCGGCTTTGCTTACAGTCAATTTGGCTCAGTGGACAAACCGGATCTGCAATTTCATTTTATCCCAGGGATCATTGTCGACCACGGTAGAGGGATTGAATTTGATTATGGCTATGGTGTGCACGTGTGTCATTTGTATCCCAAATCAACAGGATACATTTGCTTAAACTCAAATGATCCGCTTGACCACCCGTACATTCAGCCCAATTACCTCGCTCATCCTGATGATATATTAGCGTTAGTGGACGGTGTTAAACTGGCTATGAAATTATTAGCTTCATCTTCATTTTCTGCCTACTCACCGACTCCTTGGCAACCTAAGTTAGCTGCTGATAGTATGACTGACGAACAGATTGTGCAGTTTATTAAAAGCCAAGCGCAGACGGTTTATCATCCGGTGGGAACGTGTCGAATGGGGCAGGTTGATGATCCAAACACGGTGGTCGATCCTGAATGTAAAGTCAAGCATATCAGAGGGTTGCGCGTGGTGGATGCCTCTGTGATGCCGAGTATTATTGGCGGCAATACCAACGCACCGACGATAATGATAGCTGAAAAAATCGCCCAGGATATTATTGGTGCTTGAGCTTAGAAAATTGAGGCTCAGTAAATTACTGAGCAGTTGCTAGGTCAATTTCTAGTGCACCTGATATTTCGTCAATGACGACTTGAGAGCGATTTAATATATTCATTCCTAATAATCCATCAAACCCAGATAGACGCTCGACGGGCAATACGACTATGTCCGTTTGAGCTATTTCCCATTGGCCAATCGCGACATTTGTGACGTTATATAAGCGCGCTTGTGCCTGTCCACTTGCTGTGTTGATCAAAATCCGACCTAAAAATGTACGATGACGCTTGGGGATCCTAGCAAATGCATCACCTGATATTGCTGTCGTACTTGCCCCTGTATCGAGTAATAGTTGAAAATTTTCGCGGCCAATACTAAATGGAGAAAACCATTGTCCATCTCGTTGAGTCAAGGCAACACTTATAGCGCTTTCAACACCTTTCGTAGTTTGGCTAGTACCCTGGCGTGTTTGCTTAGTGGTCGAGCTAGACTGTCGTGACTTATCGCTTGTATAGCGCGGCGTTACGGCAAACTGTTGTTCCCACAGACGGCGTGTTTGTTGAATTAATAGGTGCTCAGAGGGGAGGCTAGCGAGGGTGTTCTCCATCGCATCGGGTAAATTTAACATCGCATAAGCTAATGCGAGCGGTTGAATATAAGTGACAGCTTGCGATTCATATTGGATTAATGGTTCAACAAACGTTGCCAATGCTGTCCAGTCCTGATTATCAGTTAGCGCATCAATAATGGGTTGGGCGTGATCGGTAATATATGAAGCGACTAAATCAATGTCTTGTCGTGTATCAAGTTTATTCAGGAGCGTATATAGGTATTCAAGTCCAGCTGCGCTCGTCTGGGTATGAATAATCACTCTTCCTTCTAGCAGTTGGGCTTGCACATCATCTGGTTGTTGATACAAGTACTCTGTTAGCAGTGGGGCTAATGTTTGCCATTGCCCACTGTCTGCTAGGTTCAATAATGTAGCAAAGTTGTGTGTCACACTTGAGTCATTTGCTGCGAGGGTTGAGTCTTTGGGCTTGGATTGTGAATGTTGTTTTTGCGTTGATTGCGATGGTTGTGGCGAATACGCATGACTGATCTTAGCCGAGTTGTCGTCACTCACTATGGGCTTAGGCGACATAAGTTGTTCGAGTGAATTAGATTGTAGCCATGTTGAGGCTTGATTGTTGAGTAAAATATACACAGTTGCAATTAAAAGTATATTGATTAAGCATGAGAGCAGTAGTGCTATTTTCATTAGCTCGCGGCCCTTGCTTGCTCTTGAGTAATTACCGCGGGCAGATAAGCATCGGTAAATAAATCGGGCATACGACGAATTTTACCAGAAGACAAAGCGATGCATACAAACTCAGTGGTGGCACTAAATACAATCGCTGATTTTTGTTCACTGTACATTTCAAACTGACGCGTTAATGTCGCTTTACCGTCACATTGAGTAATCCACGTAGCACACTGAACTTGTTCGCCTAAATGCAAAGGTTGATGATAGTGTAATGCATGGGTACGGATTGCCATACCGCGGTCTATTTGTTGATATTGTTCGATACTCAACCCCAATGCATTAGAGTGAAGCCATGCGGTTGTCTCAATTTGTTTTACATACGCAACGTTATTGACATGACCGTAGTGGTCAATGACAGAATCAGTAATAGCCCATTGGCAGATAAACGGGTGCGGTAAACTAAACATAGAAATAACCCTAATAAACAAACCATTTAATACTACATCAAAGTCATGCTGGAGCGGAAATTTATATAGTGACTTTTGCTCAATTAATATAAAATATCACTTTAGTAAACTGTTATTAAAGGCTTTGTTATCAGCCATAAATCGTCCCAACCAATTGATGTCAGTACAAGCATGACTGCAGGCATGAGCACAAGCAAATCAATAGCGCCCATTAGTCATAGTGTGGACAGGTTGATTGAGTTGTTCAACCATACCTTTTATTCGAGATTCAATACTCGATTAATCAGAGGCACGGACGAGCCTATCTATTTACCAGCTAATGACCTAGTTGCTTATCATCAAGTTGTGTTCGCCCATGGGTATTTTTCTAGCGCATTACACGAAATATCCCATTGGTGTATTGCCGGTGAGGAGCGCCGTTTACTCACTGATTATGGCTATTGGTATGCACCTGATGGTCGAGACGAAGAACAACAACGACAGTTTCAGAGTGTAGAAGTGTTACCACAGGCGATTGAGTGGGCTTTTTGTTTGGCTTGTGGGCTTGAGTTTACGATCAGCTCTGATAATTTAACAGGCAACAAAGCCGACGAATTAGCATTTAAATCAAAGGTTGCCAACAAGCTTGCGCAACTCCTTGCTGAAGGTTACCCACAACGAGCTGAAGAGTTTATCCAAGTGTTAAAAACAGAATATTACCCCGAATCAGTCTATCAACCGACATCGCGACAATTTGTGTTGGGTTTGGTGATTAATCCGTATGCTGGCATTGGTGGTGCTGTGGCGTTAAAAGGCAGCGATGGGGCAGATGTCCGAGCACAAGCCCTTGCGCAAGGAGCCATACCACTTGCTAATCAAAAAACGACCACTGCGCTGCAAGAATTGTTGGCTTATCAATCACAGTTAGTGATCAAAACTGCATCGGGGCAAATGGGGGAGGATTGCGCTAAGGCACTCGGTTTTGCAACGCAAGTTGTGTACACCCATCCGCATGCCCAAACAGAAGCTAGTGATACGCAAGCGGCAGTTCAAGCACTGTTAGCGCAAGGTGTTGATTGTATTTTATTTGCAGGTGGAGATGGTACTGCGCGAAATATTTGTGATGTCGTGCCTGCACATATTCCTGTGTTAGGTGTGCCTGCTGGATGCAAAATCCATTCTGGTGTCTATGCAATTACGCCACGTGCAGCAGGTTGTGTCATTGCCGATATGATTGATGGAAAGTTAGTCAGTGTGCAAGAAGCGGAAGTCCGAGATATTGATGAAGCAGCATTTCGTCAAGGTAAAGTCATCGCTAAACACTTTGGCGAGTTGACAGTGCCAGCACAATTACAATATGTGCAATCAGTCAAGATGGGCGGCAAAGAGTCTGACGAAATGGTTTTAGCTGATCTAGCCGCTTATATCGGTGAGTTACGCGATGAATATGCACCCTGTAATTGGATAATGGGGTCAGGGTCAACTATTAATTTTATTATGCAAGAGCTTGGCTTCTCAAACACCTTATTGGGCGTCGATGTGATCTTATCTAACGGTGAGCTCAAGCAAGACATGCGAGCTGATGAGTTATTGCCTCTTATCCAAAACACGCCAAGCAAACTCTTGATCACATTAATTGGTGGGCAAGGCCATATATTTGGTCGCGGTAATCAGCAACTTTCTCCGGAGGTCATCCGTACTTTAGGCAAAGATAACATTATCGTTGTAGCCACTAAGACCAAGTTACAGCAGTTGCAAGGCCAACCCTTGATTTGCGATACCGGTGATACGCAATTAGATGCGAGTCTGGATGGTTTAATCGAAGTGATCACGGGTTACAATGATAAAGTGTTGTATCCTATTGGAGTAAGTTATTCACAAGGGAGTAAGAAAAAATTGTCTTTTGCAGAGTTTATTGATGCTGTTGAACAAGATTTAGATAATATTGTTGTCAATGGCAGTGACGATGAATTATTTATAAGTAGTTATTTTCATGGCCATTTTTCATTAGCAGTCAGCATGGTGTCTGATACGAGTCAGGACTTATTAAGCAGCCTTGATGAGATCCTTACGCAAAATTTGACTGATGCGTTTACTAACCAAGAGTTAGATAAACCGGATCAGCAAAAAATCTGGAATTTGTGGCAACGTCTCCGCAACACATATTAAATAGCTCGGTTGGTACGGCAATTGCTATTCATTAAGTATGGATACTATTGCAATAATCACAACATCGTATTTTGTCCTAATTTATTTATAAACAATGGTAAACATGTGCCAGTCATCGGCACAAGCCATGGCAAAATTTTGCCTTTTATATGTAATGCAAGCATGCACAACAACAGGACAAAAAAGTACGGTGTTAAGTCGAGGACGTTATGCCTAAAAAATTACTCATATTTATTATTGTCTCAATTAGTGTTGTGACTCTTTCAGGTTGTGTATTGACACAAGGGCCTTCCATTCCTGTTGGTCGATATGCTGATGATGCGCCGCTGTCATCAGATACTGACGCTCCCGAAAAATACCCTGCTGATATCCATATGGATGCTGAAGATCCCCTAGCTGAAGCGCATACGATTGCTGAAGTCGATATGCTGGCTGATCTTCCCGTCGCAGCAAAAAAGCCCGACGCACTGTTATATACCATCAACGATTATGTGCGTAATTTGACCCAAGATTTAGTCGCAAATATGGAAAATATTACGCCACAAACGCCATTGGGAGTGACCCATTTTGCTTGGCTTGATAGCGATCTTAATCAATCAAATGTCATGGCGCTACAAATGGCGGAAGGTTTTAAGCATGAATTTCATCAATACCGAATTCCAGTGGTGGATTTTAAATCAACAGGTTTTATTCGAGTGACGTCACAAGGTGATTTTTATTTGTCACGCGATCATGAAGATCTGAATATTGACGTACCCATGGATTATATTTTGACAGGCACATTTGCCCTACATCATGGTGGTGTATTAATCAATGCTCGGGTCATCGATGTCAGTTCAAAACACATAGTCGCCAGCGCTCAATCCTTGATCCCTGAGCATATTGCTAATGGGGTGATGGGATCTTACGAAAACGTCATTGGCGAACACTTGGATTTATTAGGTTTATCTTCGCAAAACTAACGATAGTCTTCAATTTGTTGGAAGGATCCACATAAAATGAAAAATAGCATTATCTCACTTAGCCTATGTATGAGCGTATCTCTTGGTTTAGGAGGATGCGCTAGTCTGCCATCTGTCCTAACACCTTGGGCGCAACAAACTACTGAAGCAAACACTGAATCTACTAGTAAGGCTCAATCAAGCGAGTCAGCGAAGCTCGATACTATCGCTCCAGAATCAACCGTATCACCCTTGGCAACAACAACCGCCATAACACCACTGAGTGACTCGGTTATATTGCCTATGTACAAAACGCAATTTACTTATGCGCAAGTGGATGCTTACGTAAACCGATTATTCATGGCATTACAGCACAATGCGCCGTCTAGTTTAGCGCGACAATCTATCGCTGTGGTTAACTTCGTTAAGTTTGATCAAGCTTTAACGAATGTTACTTTACTCGGTCAGCATATTACTGAACATTTAATGCAAGAAGGTCAGCGGGTTGGCTATCATATTATCGAACATAAAGTGACTAATCGTATCGCGCAATCAAGTAAAGGCGATACGGTATTTGATTATTATTTAAGTCATCAGGCCCAAGATTTTGATGCGGTGTTGACTGGGACTATTATTCCAAGTCCATCAGGATTAAAGGTCCATGCCCGCATTGTAGATATGCAAAACCAATCGATTTTGACCAGTGCAAATGTGTTGATCCCGCGTTTTATTGTGGATCAATTGCCGCAAATCGAGCCAAATAGTCCAATCGACGGATCCCATCTCGGATCAAAAAGCGATTAGGGTTGAGTGCATTGGCGACAGGTTGCGTCACAGGAAGGGGCTGGCCAAGTAATTGTGATACTAACAACTGTGCCATCAATGGCGCGGTAGTTAATCCACGAGAGCCTAATCCAGTCAGCACATATTGTCCTTTTACATTTTGAGCTTGAGGGTAGGTATGTGCAGGTTTGGCTTGATATAGCTGATTAAAATCAAGCAATTGTTGGTGCACATCTGGTACCGCACCAACTAGCGGTAAATGGTCTGGCGTAGAACAACGGATCGCGGCTCTACCTGAGTTTGGCTGCGGCATAGCTTGGATCCATGCGCATTCTTGCAGACTATTTTGATGCATCACCAAATTAAGTTGTGCTTCGGAGTCTCGATACTCACAGTTCACATCGTCTTTTACATAGGTTGAACCTAGTGCATGCACGCCATCTACAGCAGGCGTAAAATACCCTTTATGGCATAACACGGTTTGTAACGCTGCGCTTTGTGGTGTTGCTGGCGCACGCTCAACTTGGCCTCGCACCAAACGATAGGGGAGAGGGGGAATGGGAAGCTGCGCAGAATCGGCACCCGTTGCGTAGATAATCGCTTGAGAGGGATCATTCGTAATACGCAAGATGTCATCAGCACGCAATGTAGATTGCGTTATCACCTCACAGTGACCAGTTTGCTGGGCCAGTGCAAATAGGGATTTAACTAATTGCGGTGGACTGATCCAGCCTCCTTGTTGGATTAACAATGCAGGGTAAGGTAAGTCCACTTGTGCTAATTGAGCTGCTTGATTGGCGTTGATACCTTGTATCAAGCTCTCTGGCCATAATTGTTTATCGATTAAATTTTGTTGGCGTGCTTGTACTTTATCATTAAATGCAACTTGTAATACCCCGCACCAACTATGACCAAATTCAGCCCCGTTAGCCAGTAATTCATCATAAAAGCGTCTGGCATAGACAAAGCTACCGGCATGTACTTGGCTAGCGGTACTTGCTTGGGCATTGAGTTGTGGATAAAAACCACCTAAATCATTACCTGAAGCACCTTGTGCTAATGCGCTATCTTGACAGTGTATTGTGACTTTTATGTCGTGTTGACTAAGGATATACGCCAAGCAACCTGCAGCAATACCACCACCTAAAATCGTGACATGTTGCAATGAAGGCTGAGCGGGGCGCGCGTAATACGGCATGCTGTGCGCTTGTTGAGTGGGTACACGAGCCGATTCGTCTGTAAATGTGGCACGGATCATCTCTCGTTTATAGCGAAAGCCTTTGGTTTTGGTTAATGAGTAGCCCGCTTTGACCAACCCTCGCTTGACTAAACCGGCAGCAGTAAATGTTGCTAATGTGCCATTGGGTTTAGATAAACGAGCAAGTTGCGTAAACAGCGCTTCATTCCACATGTCTGGGTTTCGACTTGGCGCAAATCCGTCTAAAAACCACGCATCTACCAAGCCATTATGTTCATTGAGCCATTGTGGCAATGTATCGTGGATATCGCCTAACCATAAATCCAAAGTGACTAACCCATTACACAAATGCATCCGGTGACAACCCGCTAATGCCATGGGATATTGTGCCACTAGTTCGTCAACCCACTGCGATAAATGCGCATATACAGCAATGGATTGTTGTAAATCGGCAACTGTCATTGGAAATTTTTCAGTCGATAAAAAATGTAATCGAGGCAGAGATTTACCTTGTGCTAGGAGCTGAGAGTAATGGTGTAGGGTTTGAAAGAAATTTAACCCGGAGCCAAAGCCTGTTTCTGCAATCACAAATACATTTTGACTTGGGGAGTCGGATAGTTCGAATTGTAACCAGCGATTGACCAAATCATTTTGTTCGATAAATACATAGTCCGTTTCTGCGCAGCCGTGAGCGTCTAAGAAATAAACATCGGAAAAATCATCAGCAACGGGCGTACCTGATGATTTAAAGCTGATTTGTGCATGGCTAAGCTTCACATTGAACCTGTAAGTAAATATACTGAGAAGCGTATAATATCAGACCAGTTAAATTAATAAACTGGCGTACAATGCTGTGCATTAAATTTGGGCACCAAATAACGTTTTATTTAGACGTATAAACAGTCCTACACAATTAGTTAAGGAATATCATGAGAAGAGCAGTCATCACTGGATTAGGTATCGTATCAAGTATCGGTAACAACAAAACAGAAGTTACTGAATCATTACGTGCTGGTAAATCAGGTATCACATTTTCTGAACAGTTTAAGGAAATGGGATTACGCAGCCAAGTTTGGGGTAAAGTAGACCTTGATTTAAGTGAACATATTGACCGTAAACAATTACGTTTTATGGGTGATGCCGCTTCTTATGCTTACATTGCTATGCAGCAAGCTGTTGAAGACTCAGGTTTAGCACCTGAGCAAATTTCTAACATCCGTACTGGTATTATTGCTGGTTCTGGCGGTGCATCGTCTCAGCATCAAGTAGATTCAGCGGATATCATTCGCAACAAAGGTGTGCGTCGTGTTGGTCCTTATATGGTGACTCGTTGCATGGGCAGCACAGTTTCAGCTTGTTTAGCTACGCCGTTTAAAATTAAAGGTGTGAACTATTCGATTTCATCTGCTTGTGCAACATCAGCGCACTGTATCGGTAATGCCTTAGAAATGATCCAATTGAACAAGCAAGATGTGGTCTTTGCCGGTGGTGGTGAAGAACTTCATTGGGCGCTATCGGGTCAGTTTGATGCGATGGGTGCGTTGTCTTCACAATATAATGACACGCCAGAAAAAGCCTCGCGCACTTATGATGCAGACCGTGATGGGTTTGTTAGCTCTGGTGGTGGTGGTATGGTCGTAGTCGAAGAACTTGAACATGCGTTAGCGCGTGGAGCACATATTTATGCTGAAATTGTTGGTTACGGTGCAACCTCTGACGGTTATGACATGGTTGCTCCTTCTGGTGAAGGCGCGGTGCGTTGTATGCAAATGGCGATGCAAAATGTAACAGGCGAGATTGACTACTTAAACACTCACGGAACGTCCACGCCAGTAGGTGATGTACAAGAGCTTAAAGCGATCCAAGAAGTATTCGGTGAAAAATCACCAGCAATTAGTGCGACCAAAGCGATGACAGGCCATGCACTGGGTGCTGCTGGGGTTAACGAAGCTATCTTTAGTATTTTAATGATGGAAAATGATTTCATTGCGCCGTCAATTAATGTTGAAACACTAGATGATGCAGCTAAAGGGTTAGATATCGTGACTCAAACTCGTGAGCAATCTATTGACACTATCATGTCAAATAGCTTTGGTTTTGGTGGTACGAACGCGACATTAGTGATGCAGCGTTATAAAGGTTAAGTCTTTGCATCAAGAGGCGCTTCTCTAAACAGCCTCTACAAAACTATCTCTGCATTGCAGAGCACTCTACGAAAAAGATAGCAAATTAATCTAGCTATCTTTTTTTTGTGTCAGTAATACGTTAAATTATTGTAAAATGTTAATAAAGGTAAAAGGATATTGTTATGGGTAAGTCAGTGCAAGATATTGTTTCAAAAGAAGAATGGGCGACGCGTGTCGATCTCGCGGCGTGTTATCGCATGGTTGCACATTATGGCTGGGACGATTTGATTTTTACCCATATATCAGCCCGAGTCCCTGGTCCGGACGCGCATTTTTTAATTAACCCTTATGGAATGATGTTCGAGGAAGTGACTGCATCGAGTTTGGTTAAAGTTGACTTAGCAGGCAATAAAGTTTTAGACAGTAATTATGACATTAATCCCGCTGGCTTTAATATTCATTCGGCAGTGCATGGTGCCCGTGATGACGCGCATTGTGTATTGCACTTACATACCAATGAGGGAGTGGCTGTATCCATTTTAGAAAATGGTATGGAAGCTTTTTCGCAGGCATCGTTGTTTCCACTAAGTTCATTGGCTTACCACGATTATGAAGGGGTCTCACTCAATGCCGACGAAAAGCAGCGTTTAGTCGCTGATTTAGGTTCGAATAATTTCTTTATCTTACGCAATCATGGCTTGTTAACTTGCGCTAAAACTATCCCCGATGCATTTTTATTTATGTACATTATGCAGCGTGCAGCTGAGTCGCAACTGATGGCCCAAGGCACTGGACAAAATCTCATTAAAGTCCCAGATGCAATACTGGCGGGGATCCAAGCTCAAGCTGATGCGGTGTTAAAATCATCAGGCGGGCAACTCGCATGGCCGGGTATTTTACGTAAGCTGGATCGTGATTACCCTGGGTTTAGAGCCTAATGGACAGCATTGCACTTCGGGAGTACCAAGCTCAAGCGCAATATATTCAATTTGAGCAGTGGCATATAGGCTGTTTTAGTCCTGTTTCACTGCTGCTTACCTCCTCTAATGATAAACCTGTTGAAATCGATAAACCGGTTATACTTTTTTTACATGGCTTTCCTAGTGCTAGTTATGATTGGCATTACCAATGGCAAGCCTTACAGGATTCTCATATTTGTATAGGGATGGATTTCTTAGGCTTTGGCATCTCCGATAAACCTTATCCACATCAATATTCATTGCAACAACAAACCGATGCGGTATGCGTGCTGCTTGAACATATGCAGGCTGTAGGTATTCACTCTTGTCATGTGGTGGCCCATGATTATGGCGTATCAGTAGCACAAGAATTAGTCGCACGCAGTCAAGCTGCATTAACTAATTCAGCTGACTCTGACTCCGCTAAATCTGCAGATAATCATTCAACTACAGTGCTACCTGTTGCATTGCAGTCTGTTACATTTTTAAATGGTGGCTTGTTTGCCGCTTTGCATAAACCGTTATTTACACAAAAGCTCCTCAAATCTTCATTAGGTGCGATTGTCGCTAAATTGATGAATAAACGCACACTGTACAAGAGTTTCACCCAAATATTTGGGCCGACAACCCCGCCAAGTGAAACATTAATCGATGATCTTTGGCAATTACTGTTGTCGCATGACGGACGTCGTGTGATACCAAGTGTGTTGGGCTATATCGATGAGCGAGCAGTATTTGCACAACGCTGGCAAGATGCATTGGTAAACAGTAAAATCCCCTTGGCATTCATCAATGGTGTGCACGATCCTATTTCCGGTCAGCATATGCTCGATGAATTTATACGCCTGTTACCTAATGCCAAAACGTTTGCATTAGATGTCGGGCATTACCCTCAAATTGAAGCGCCTGAAGCTGTCACCAAGGCGTTGTTGGAGTGTTGGTCTTGAATATTTTATATGATGATAATATGCCATTTGCCGCAGAAGTGTTTCCCTCGCTAGGTACAGCACAAGCTTTTAATCATCAAACGATTAGTGAAAAAGAGTTAAATCAGGTCAATGCGTTATTGTTGCGCTCTACGACTAAAGTGAATGCGTCGAGGGTCGCGCAGCTAAGTCAATGTCAGTATTTAGCCACTGCGACCGCTGGCTATAATCATTTAGATCTCGATGCGCTTGATAACGCTGATATTGCTACATATGTAGCGGCCGGTTGTAATGCAGAATCGGTTGCTGAATATGCGCTGGCTGGTATTTTACATGCGCTACTAACTCGTGGTGATATTCAATTGTCGGATTCGTACGATGTGCTCTCTGGTTTTTCGGTAGGCGTAGTTGGGTTAGGGCAAGTAGGGCGACGAGTGCTCGCCAAGTTTAGTGCGTTGGGGATGACGGTCCATGCGTATGATCCCCCCCGAGCAGAAGCCGAGCAGCAACCACAATGGGATGATTTAGCGTCGATTGTGGCTTGTGACATTATTTGTTTGCATGCACCGTTAGTGAAAACGGGCGCTCATCCAACATTACATTTATTTAATGAGCAAGTACTCGCTCAGCTTTCACCGCGACAGGTTTTACTCAATGCAGGACGAGGCGAGGTCATCGATAATAAAGCATTGTTGCAACTAGCTGAGCAAGGCTTAGCCCCAACCTTAATTTTAGATGTGTGGGAGCATGAACCTGACATACTAAAGCCATTAATTGCACATTGTTTAATTGCAACCCCACATATCGCTGGGCATAGTCTAGAAGGGAAAACTCGGGGTACGTTCATGTTATATGAATGGTTAGCGCAACAGGTTAATCAGCCTGCGGTACATAAAATGCACGAGTATTTACCTGATGCCACTCAGCAAATGGTCTGCTCCGATGAGTGTTTAACCATTGAATCGCTTAGACTATTAGTCGCTACGATATATGATATAGCATATGATCATAGCCAATTTGTGTCGAACATGTCACAATCCGACTGTTTCGCGCAGTTGCGAAAGCAATACCGCGATCCTAAGTATCAGCTTGATGCATCGGTACGCCGCGAGTTTGATACGTTACAAATTACATGCACGCATCAACCAACACAGTTAATTTTGTCCGCGTTGGGCTTTAATGCCACATCGCTATAACCTGTTTAAGGATTATTTTTTACCATGTCACAAGCATTTAATGTTGCCGTTCTAGGCGCGACTGGCCTTGTAGGTCAAACTATGATGGATATACTCGCTGAGCGTAAATTTCCTATCAATCAATTATTTCCTTTAGCGTCAAGCCGTTCAGCCGGTGGTACGATTAACTTTAAGGGCAAAGAGATTGAAGTATTAGATGCCGATACATTTGACTGGACGCAAGCAGAATTTGGTTTTTTCTCTGCTGGTGGAAGTGTATCTGAAAAATTTGCGCCAATTGCAGCGGAAGCAGGGTGTATCGTCATCGATAACACGTCTCACTATCGCTACGAACCTGATATCCCATTAGTGGTACCAGAAGTTAACGCACACGCATTAGCTGATTTTAGAAATCGCAATATCATTGCTAACCCTAATTGTTCAACTATTCAAATGATGGTGGCGTTGAAGCCTATTCATGATGCTGTGGGTATCGAGCGTATTAACGTTTGTACCTATCAGTCAGTTTCAGGTGCAGGTAAAGAAGCGATGGAGGGTCTAGCGACTCAAACTGCTGATTTATTAAATGCACGTGAAGTGACAAAGGGTAACTTTTCACGTCAAATCGCATTTAATGTGATCCCGCAAATTGATGCGTTTATGGATAATGATTACACCAAAGAAGAAATGAAAATGGTGTGGGAAACGCGCAAAATTTTAGGTGACGAGACGATTTTAGTTAACCCTACAGCGGTGCGTGTTCCAGTATTTTATGGTCATGGTGAAGCGATTCATATTGAAACTCGTTCGCCGATTGATGCGCAAGACGTCAAAGCGTTATTAGCTAATGCGCCTGGTATCAAGTTATATGATGATCGCGAAGAATTCCCGACACAAGTATGCAGTGCTAGTGGCAATGATTTAACACATGTGGGTCGTGTTCGTAACGACATTTCTCATCCAAATGGGATTAACATGTGGGTAGTATCTGATAATATCCGTAAGGGTGCGGCGACCAATAGTGTGCAAATTGCAGAAACCTTAGTTAAAGATTTCTTGTAAGACCCTCTGCAATTTCGACGTAAGATAAAAGCTCGTTTCAAACGGGCTTTTATGCTATTGTTTCATAAAACTTTTTTATTCTAAAGTTTGGCCGATAACCCAATAACTAGGCTAACGATATTTTGGAACATGCATGAAGAAAATTGCGCTCCTCCTGTTGATTGTTACTTCCATCTTCGGGAGTGCTTTGGTTGTTGCTGGCGAGTTTCAACGCGTGCAACTACGAGGCGAATCAGGTACTCAACGTACCGCAGAAATCAGTGACGTTATTTTTGGTCCGGTAAGTACCAATGACACATTGTGGCGCATTGCACGAGATTATCGCAACTCCTCTGAATTTGCCGCTGACCGTCCTGCATCTTTGTATCCTGTGATGTACGGCATTTATGTCTTGAATCCAAAGGCATTTAAAGATAACAATGTTAACCAATTACTCGATAATGCCATGCTTGAATTGCCATCGCCTGATTTTGTTGCGGCGATCAATTTGGAAATGGCTCGAGCTAAAATTGAAGGTGATGAAGATGCCGTTGGTTATGTTGATTTAACTGACAGCCCGAATGTGATATCTACACCAGAACCGTCGTCTGAGTCTATATCTCCGCAAGCTGCAACGCCGCCTACATCGGTTACATCAACCTCTGTTGCGCCTCCTATAGCTAAAGTAGTCGATGCTAATTCAGCAGAAAAACTTGAGGGTTTTGTTGCCCAACAATCATTAACATCTAATGAACTGCAAATTCTCAACGAATTGAAAAACCAATATGCTGTGTCACTTGAAACGATTCAAGTGTTGCTAGACGAGAATCAATTATTATCAGAACAACTACAAAAAGTGTCGCAACAATTGGCATCGCTCTCCAATAAGGTCGATGGTGATGTGCAGGAACAACTCGATGCACAAGCTGAACTCCAAGCTCAATTATATACATTGTTGCAACAAGCTAATTTACTCGATCAATCCGAGCCTGCAAGTACCTTTTTTAATGACATTAAAACCCTTTTAAAAGAACCTATGGTGCTGATTGCGTCAGTGTCTGGCATTGTCTTAATTTCATTAATTGCATTAGGCATGTGGTTGTTCGCGCGGACACCAAAAGCAACAGATGCCGTTCCTGTAGCACCTCTTGATAACGTAGATGAAGTTGCACCCGATATTATTGAGTTATCGGAAGCTGACCTTGAAGTTCAAGCCGATAGTTTGTTTATAGACAAGGATGATGCTGATATAGAAGATGGTAGTGCTGTCGATGATGCGTTAACCGAAGAATTATTGAATGACGAACTGATTAGTGACGATTTACTCAGTGAGGAGCTACTCAGCGAGGACTTACTAGGAGAAGACCTGTTAGGAGAAGAACTTTTAGATAAAGATTTCTTAGGCGATGAACTGTTAGGTGAAGCACTTGCTGAAAACAACAATGACACGACTCTAGATGATGTGCTAGCCGAAGATGTGTTTACTGAAACGGATGATTTAGAACAGCAGCTACGTGATCAAATCGAAGATATTGATTTTGAGGAATCATCAGGTGAGCTAGATCAAAGCGCACTAGATGAATTGTTTGGCTCTGCAGATTTAACATCGGATTCTGAACTAACGGGTGATGATGACACAATTGTCGAAGCTATTGATGTTGCCAATGATATTGACGATATTTTAAATGAAGAGTTAATCGAACCGGCTTCAGATAGCGTTACGGATGACGATTTTGATATTGATTCTTTATTAGAGGAAGTAACCGAAGAAGCACAAAGTGAGCTAGAACAACTAGCGCCAGAGGCACCAAAAGGCAAACCTGTCTTAAAAGTCGTGCCAGAACCCGTTTCGTCACCTGAAAATGAAGTGAGCGATGCGCCGGATGAGGACGAGATCCCTGATGAACTGGCAGATCTAGCTGACGAACTTTCCCGATCAGCACTACCCGATACGCTCGATATCGACGAAGACGCAGGGTTAAGTGAAGCCGATGTCGCAAACCTCGATTTAGAAATTTCTATGCAAGGTGAAAATATTGACTCAACAGTCGACGATTTACTCAATGAGATTGAGCAAATTGAGATGATGGAAGGCATGTTAGGTGAGTCACTCTCTGATGATGATGATAAAATGGGGTCAGAGCCAAATTATGAATCAGAATCTGATAATTCAGATATTTTGGATGACGAATTAACCAACGAAATATTGGCTGAGTTAGTTGATGAAAGTGCTGCTTCTGATGACATTATTCTTGATGAATCAGATGCGTTAGCAGATGAATTACTCGATGAGTTAAATGCTGAAGTGGACATGCAAGAAGCACTTACCGAAGACGTGCTTGAAGAATTATTAAATGATGGTGATTTATCTGAAATAAATGATGACATCACGACAGCTAATGACACATTTTCTACAGAGCCAGAGCCAGAGCCAGAGCCAGAGCCAGAGCCAGAGCCAGAGCCAGAGCCAGAGCCAGAGCCAGAGCCAGAAGCAGAACATATGTCAAAAGCCACTTCATCGTTACTGGATGATCTTCCTGATATAGGCGGCTGGATGCTCGACGACAGCGATGAGTCCGTGGTCGACGAATTAGAAAATACAGATTTTGATGAACTGTTGCAATCGCTTGAAAATAATGATGAAGACGAGCAAGAGCTTAACGCTGAACAAATAGATGATTTTTTAGATGAAGATCTACAAAAAGTATTAGCTGCGGATGATGTAACAGAAAAAATCATTGATAATACGCCTGATTTTATTGATGTTGATGCACTTCTTGATGACATCAGTAGTGAATTAACCGAAGAGCCTGAAATTGATTTACTCAAAAATCTAGAAGGCATGCCCCAACCGGTGAGTGATGCAGACATGACTGTTGATGATGCATTTTCGTCGGATTTAGATTTGGCACGTGCGTATATCGAAATAGATGAGATGCGCGAAGCACAAAAATTACTTAAAAAAGTGATGGCCAAAGGCTCTAGCGAGCAACAAGATGAAGCCAAGCACATACTAGAGCAACTCGAAAACTTATAATGACAACAACTAATATTGCAATGGCCGTAGAATACTACGGTGCTGATTTTTATGGCTGGCAACGCCAAGATAATGTGCCAACAGTACAACAAGCAGTAGAAAAAGCTGCCAGTTATATAGCTGATGAACCTGTTAAGGTAATTTGTTCAGGTAGAACTGACGCTGGGGTGCACGCTACCTATCAAATCGTCAACTTTAAAACGTCAGCTAAGCGTGACGAAAAAGCATGGACATTAGGCATTACAACCAAGACACCTGACTCTGTCTCTGTAAAATGGGCTGTTGAAGTACCCGATGATTTTCATGCTAGGTTTAGTGCGACAGCGCGACGTTATCGCTATGTTATTTATAATCACAGAGTGCCGCCTGCTATCTTAGCCAAAGGATTAACTCATTGTTACATGCCTTTAGATGCTCAATTAATGCACGATGCCGCTCAGGTGTTGGTAGGTGAACATGATTTCACTTCTTTTCGAGCTGCGCTATGTCAGGCCAAAACGGCTTCAAGGAATGTACATCATATTCAAGTGAGCAGGGTTGCTGAGTATGTGATTATCGATATTAAAGCGAATGCTTTTTTACATCATATGGTCCGCAATATTGCTGGGTCCTTGATGCTAGTTGGCTCTGGGGAGCATACAGCGGCTTGGTTTGCTGAACTTTTAGCTGCCAAAGATAGGACTAAAGGAGGCATGACAGCAAAACCTAATGGTCTGTATTTTATTGATGTTGACTACCCAGGCTATGATTTACCCAAAAGCCCGCTGGGACCTGTATTTTTAAATTTACCTAATATTTAGCAATTCCAACTTCTTAGACCAGTTAATCTTTCGTAAAATCAGGATTATGTGGTTTAATTCCACCTATATGAAGTCAATACCAACAGGATATAATAGCAATGAGCTGGATTGAAAAAATTCTCCCACGCACCCAATCATCAGAAAAAAGTAATGTTCCAGAAGGCATATGGACAAAATGTGGTTCGTGTGACTCGGTATTGTATCGTAGTGAGTTAGAAAAATTACTCGAAGTATGCCCAAAATGTGACCATCACATGCGCATTGGAGCGCGAGCTAGAATAAACAGCTTTCTAGATCCTGAAGGCCGTGAAGAGCTAGGTAGCGAATTTGAGCCACAAGATATCTTGAAGTTTAAAGATTCAAAGCGATACAAAGACCGTCTTTCTGCTGCACAAAAAAATACAAATGAAAAAGACGCGATTGTCGTGGTTAAAGGTACCCTTAAAGGCATGCCTGTTGTAGTTGCAAACTTTGAATTTGCCTTTCTTGGTGGATCAATGGCTTCGGTTGTTGGTGCGAGATTTGTCGCAGCTGTTAATGCGTGTTTAGAAGAAAAACTTCCACTGATTTGTTTTTCTGCAAGTGGCGGTGCACGTATGCAAGAAGCCTTGTTATCATTAATGCAAATGGCTAAAACTTCTGCAGCCTTAGCTAAAATGAGCCAAGCGGGCTTACCGTATATCTCTGTATTAACCGACCCAACAATGGGCGGCGTATCAGCTAGTCTGGCGATGTTGGGTGATGTAAACGTTGCTGAGCCAAAAGCATTAATCGGTTTTGCTGGTCCTCGAGTAATCGAGCAGACGGTTCGTGAAACCTTACCTGAGGGATTTCAACGCAGTGAGTTTTTATTAGAAAAAGGTGCGATTGATATGATTGTTGATCGTCGTGAAATGCGCGATACCTTATTCAGCGTATTATCTAAACTACATCATGTGCATGTAGTTCCTGAAATGATAGAAACTGTTGATGAAGAAGTCGTGGTTCAACCTACTGATTTTCCGATCGATAAAGCTGACGATAAATAAGCTTGATGCGCCTTACTGCTGATTCATCGTTAGACGATTGGCTAGCTTATCTTGAGTCCATACATCCTGTTGGGATTGATATGGGCTTGGGACGAGTGCAACAAGTTTATGAACGTCTGGCATTAGATTGGTCAGCATCTAGGGTTATCACCGTTGCAGGGACTAATGGTAAGGGCACTACCTGTGCCTTTATTGAACAAGCAGCAATCCTAGGCCAGCACTCAGTTGGTGTTTATAGTTCCCCACATATCAATATTTACAACGAACGCGTTCGTATCAATCATGCTTTGCTTGATGATGCAGCTCACACTGCGGCGTTTTTTGCGATTGAGCAAGCACGCGGTAATGTGTCACTGACGTATTTTGAATTTGGCACCTTGGCAGGTTTGTGGTTGTTACATCAACAACAACTTGATGTTGTCATTTTAGAAGTCGGCTTAGGTGGGCGCTTAGATGCTATTAATATTGTCGATCCTGATGTCGCAGTCATCACCAGCATTGGTTTAGATCACCAAGCATTTTTAGGTGATACTAGAGAGCTCATTGCGATCGAAAAAGCCGGAATTATGCGTCCTCAACGACCAGTTATTATTGGTGAGATTGATCCCCCCGAGACCCTGGTGCAAGCGGTACACACTCATCAAGCCATTGCGACTTGGGCTGGTAAAGATTTTACTTATCAAGAGAAGCAACAATGCTTTAGTTATCGGTCTAAAAGTTTACAAATAAGCACAACACTACCTCACATTCCGTTACCTAATGTGGCCACAGCCATTGCAGTCATTGAACAGCTAGGTTGGTCGTTAACCCCTACACAATGGCAAAAATGTGTTGAATCGACACAGCTTTCTGGTCGTTTAACGGTTTTTACAGAACATGCTTTAGGTAAGAGTGCACCGACAATATTACTAGATGCTGCGCATAACCCGCATGCAGCGGCGTATTTAGTGAAACACATTAATATGTTGCAACCAAAACGGATATTTGCAATTTGCGGTGTGATGAAAGACAAAGATATTATTGGTTTGTTAGCGCCATTTGTTCCTGTTGTGACTCATTGGTATCCTTGTGATGTAAAGATTGCTCGTGCAGCAAAAGCGCATGATATAGCGCATTGTTTACACTCAGATTTACACGTTGATGCGGAATATATTACGGCTGTTGACCATCCGATTAGCGGCGTAATGGATGCAATAAAGACTGCCAACGAGCAGGATTTAGTGGTAATATTTGGTTCGTTTTTTACGTTGAGTGATTTTTTTGCATGTGCAAACCAGTTACAAGCGTAACGGTATTTTTTGATGCTTAGGTTAGGGAAGGTCAATCAGTGAATTCTGCATTACAAAATCGATTAGTAGGAACGGTAATTATTGTTGCGTTAGCCGTAATATTTTTACCTGACTTATTAGATGGTAAAAAACAAACTAAGCAAGATATCCAAGTTAGTATCCCAAAAGTTCCTGAAGTACTGAGCATGCAGCAGCCAAATAAGGTCGATGTCAACGCATTGAATCAACAAGCACAGGCAACAGTAGCTATTGAATCAGAAACCGCTATTGATGATGAGCCCTCCACTGAGCTTGAAGCATCACAACCAGCAACTGAAATCACAGCCGCGACTCATTCTTCTTCAAGTGCCAATCAGTCTTCTGAAGCTAAATCAAACACGACAGCAAACACCAAATCAAACACGAATACTCAAAGTCAGAATGCATCCTTAGCGAATCAAACACAATTGCTCTTTGCTGATCCACAAGACTCAGCAGGTTGGGTGGTACAATTAGGTAGCTTTCGTCACCAAAAAAATGTCCGTGACCTGATGAATATCCTTGAAAAAGCGGGTTATCGAACTTTTTCTAGACCGGTACAAACTCCTTCTGGTGAACTGACAAAAGTGTTTGTTGGGCCAGAAATTGAGCAAGATAAACTCAAAGATGCTTTACCGCATTTAAATGAAATCACTAAGTTAAAGGGGCGCTTGACTCCTTTCACAATAAAATAAAAATGATGATGGCAAAGGCACGTTCATCTGCTAGAATATGCGCCATTAATATCTTGTGTACACAAGGCTTGTCTATCAATATGCAAATAATATGAATTGGGTTGACTATTCCATCATAGGTATCATTGTTGTTTCTGCGCTAATTAGTTTGGTGCGGGGATTCATGAAAGAAGCCTTGTCTCTTGTTATTTGGTTTTCCGCGTTTTATGTTGCCAGCCGCTTTTACCCTAATGTAGCTTTATTATTAACTCAAATTGAAAATGAAATGTGGCGTCAAGGCGCAGCGATAGGCATTTTGTTTGTTGCAACTATGATTGCAGGCGCTATCTTTAATTATGTAGTGGGTCAGTTAGTCGAATTCACTGGCTTATCCGGTACAGATAGAATGTTAGGTATTGTTTTCGGTGCGCTTCGCGGCGTATTGATTGTTTCAGCAGTACTCTTTTTCATCGATTCTTTTACAGGTTTTTCTGATGCTAAATGGTGGAGTGATTCATTATTAATCCCAGAATTTGCCATAGTAATTGAATGGTTCTTTGAATACTTGCAAGGTAGTTCAAGTTTTTTAAAACCCGCTTAAATAGGTAATTTAACATGTGTGGTATAGTCGGTATTGTTGGTCATGCTCCCGTTGCTCAAGATTTATATGACGGTCTGACCGTGCTTCAACACCGCGGACAGGACGCCGCAGGCATCATGACCATTGATAATGGTAACTTTCATTTACGCAAAGATAATGGGTTAGTTAAAGATGTATTTCATACTAGACATATGAAGCGTCTTTTAGGCACAACGGGGATTGCGCACTGTCGTTACCCCACTGCCGGCAGTTCAAGTTCTGCAGAAGCTCAACCTTTCTATGTTAACTCGCCATATGGCATAGCGTTTGCCCATAATGGTAATTTAACCAACGCGCATGAGTTAAAAGAAGAAGTCTTTACTCTTGCTCGTCGTCATATTAATACGACCTCTGATTCTGAAATATTACTGAATATTTTTGCGCATGAACTACAAGCCTGTCATGGGATGTTGGTCACGCCTGAAGAAATTTTTAAAGCGGTCACAACTGTTCATCAAAAAATCCGTGGCGCTTATGCTGTCGTCGCATCGATTATTGGCAACGGTATGGTTGCGTTTCGCGATCCAAACGGTATACGTCCATTAGCGTTAGGTAAACGACATTCAGATCATGGTATGGAATACATGGTGGCTTCTGAAAGCGTAGCACTCGATGCGGTAGGTTTTACGTTTATTCGTGATGTGTTGCCTGGTGAAGCGGTTTACATTACTGATTCTGGTGACTTGTTCACGCAACAATGCGCACCAGCGCCAGTGCATGCACCTTGTATCTTTGAATTTGTTTATTTTGCACGACCTGATTCATTTATTGATGGTATCTCTGTATACGCTTCGCGCGTCAACATGGGCACTAAATTAGGTGAAAAGATCGCACGTGAATGGGCTGACAAAGACATTGATGTCGTTATCCCTATTCCAGAAACATCTATGGATGTGGCATTGCAAATTGCTAATACGCTAGATTTACCTTACCGCCAAGGGTTTGTGAAAAACCGCTATATCGGCCGTACGTTCATTATGCCAGGGCAAAAGCAACGTCGTAAGTCTGTTCGTCGTAAACTGAATGCGATTAAATCAGAGTTTAAAGGTAAAAACGTATTATTAGTCGATGATTCAATTGTACGTGGAACTACCTCAGGACAAATTATTGAAATGGCCCGAGAGTCAGGTGCGAAAAAGGTGTATTTTGCCTCTGCGGCTCCTGAAATCCGTTTCCCTAATGTGTATGGTATTGATATGCCATCACCACATGAACTCATTGCTTATGGCCGTGAAATCGAACAAATTAGTGAACTGATCCAAGCAGATGGCCTTATTTTCCAAGATATTGATGATCTTGTCGAAGCGGTTAGATTAGAAAACCCAGATGTGGAGCAATTCGAAACATCGGTATTTGATGGTAAATATATTACTGGTGATGTGAACCAAGATTATCTTGATCGTGTCAACAATGACCGTAACGAAAAAGCAAAATCATCGTCAGGCTCTAAAACCGAATTGAGTAATTTGGATGTGCATAATATGTCGCAAGACTAAATTCATTTAGTAGGCAAGGTCACCGATAAACGCGGTAGCAGAAAATACTAAGCATAAAAAAACGCTGAATGATGTGGATTGACATCAGCAGCGTTTTTTTTGAACTTTACGAATCAATAAACACTAATTAATAAGTGTTAAATGTAAGTAATACCAGCCCCTGAACCTAATAAAATAACTGACATTGCCATTAAAATTGATAGTAATACCAAGCCGCAAGTTACAACGGTAGAAGAATAAATAAAGCCTTTTTCTTCAGGAATATGCATCAGTATTGGTACACCGGAATATAACAAATAAACAGAATAAGCAATACCGACTAAACCAACGGCGCTAATAAACCATAACTCTGGATACAAGCACGCAAACCCAACCATGAACAATGGTGTTGAGGTATAAGCTGCAAGCTCTAATGCTTGTGTTATAGAAGGCTTGGCATCAAATACTTCTGCCAGTTCATGGATCATCATAGCTAGGCATGCAACACCCACCACCAAACCAGCATACATGCACAACGCCATAAATAATGCGCTGTCTTGACTTAAGCGAATAGTATCGCCAGCGCCAATACTCCACCCTAAGTGTGCACTTGCGTAGTAACTACATACAGAAGGTATCAACGCAATAATAGCAATATGGCTGAGCGCATATAGGCAATTTTCATGATTTCGATCGATTTCTTTCCACTCTGCACGAGGGCTAGAATATAAGCCCCATAAGTGATTTAGGATCATCACATCTCTCCATTAAGTTTATAAAGGCCCCGCGCGCATGTTCGCGGGGAGTAACATTGTTAACAGAAAAAGTGAGAGGTATAACTGCTAATTTGGTTTTGCAGTAAACGATACCATCAACTTCAACACCGCTAATTTGTTAATATTATGAAGTTTTGTTTACAATGTCTTAACAAATAATGCGACTTACCTTAATGAAAGTCAATCAATTTGCTGAAAATTTATGCTTTGGTTGACGTTTTTTTCACTAATATCGCTGAGTATTTGCAAAGTTTGTTCTATATCCTTAAAATTACAGCATAATTTAATTATTGAGCTACATGTGTCTACTTCCGCATTACTTGAACCTATTCATGCTTTTTTGTCCTGTCCAACGCCTCAATCTTGGATTGATGAGGCAATTAAACCGCAAAACCTAACAATTTTATTAGCCGATCATTTAATGTGCGAGCTTAAAGCTGCACAAACAGCAATGTTGTTGTTGCGTCGTTATGCTGTCGATACGGATAGTGCTGAAGCATTATTAGCATGGCTCAAACCCTTTGAAGATTTTGCTTACAGACAAGTAGGTAACGGAGATTTTAGTGCCTATATTAGCCTGTCGAAAAAACTAATCAGTCGCTCTAACTTTACGCATGGCGACGAGTTGATATCCAAAATGGTCTTGTTGATTAAAGAAGAACTACACCACTTTGGTCAAGTATTAGAGATTATGCAAGCGCGTAACATGCCTTACGACAACATAGGTGCATCTCGTTACGCCAGAGGGTTAATGCAACACGTGCGTACTCATGAGCCTGCAAAGCTAATTGACACTCTGATCTGTGGCGCATTTATTGAAGCTCGCAGTTGTGAGCGCTTTGCGGCGATTGCACCCCATCTTGATCCGGAACTCACTAAGTTTTATATTTCTTTGTTGCGTTCTGAAGCGCGCCATTACAGTGATTACTTGAGCCTTGCTCGAACAGTTGCTGGGGATGATATCGAGCTGCGAATTACGCATTTTAGAGAAGTAGAGCGAAAGTTGATTGCTAGCGAAGACGATGATTTTAGATTTCATTCTGGTTTACCATCAGCAGTTGCATTAAAAATGAGCGCTAATTAGCGCTCATTTTTAAACTACGTTTTTGTAATTCAAAGCCGTATTGGTCGACTTTTAAAATAGTGCCTTGACTGTACCAGTCACCTAATACAATACGTGTAGCATCTTTTTTCTCGCCTTCAAGCT
>Ga0222715_10001036_pt1 | contig 27362 bp, 27 predicted proteins | sample C33_9DmetaG_FD_165056 | JGI IMG/M metagenome (GOLD analysis project Ga0222715, IMG submission 165056) | Estuarine water microbial communities from San Francisco Bay, California, United States - C33_9D | ecosystem: Environmental > Aquatic > Marine > Unclassified | place: USA: California...
ATGCCACGCCTCGATATAGAGACAATCCCCACACAATTTTTGCGAAAACCCAAACCTTTACATTAAAACCCCAATAAATATAAAGTTATTTAATATAATCAATACATATAAATTTATACCCCCTACAATAGGTATACCTTTAGTCCACCGTCCCCCTATAAGGGGGGGACGTTGGAGGACTAAATAGGCTTTAGTCGTCCACCCCTTTGGACTAAGTGGACTGGGGGACTAAACTTAAAAAAAAGGCAATAAATAAAGGCGAGGTGGCAATATGTTAAAAAAAGAACAACTGGACTTAATATTAGAATCCAGACGTAGTCAGGAGGACTTTAGTCCACTTAATGTGAAAACTGGACTAGAAGTAACACAGATAAAACCCCCTGATTGGTTATTACAAGATTTCATAATGGAAGGCGGATTCACCGTTCTTCACTCTGATGCTGGCGTAGGTAAAACGTTCCTGGCACTTGACTGGGCAAACACAATAGCTAATGGCTGGCAATGGTTTAGCAAGGAAAGCGTAAAATCCCCTGTTTTGTACGTACTTGCTGAAGGAGTGGGATTTCTCGGTGCTCGTGTTACCGCATGGAAGAATAAAAGGAACGCCACCTCGTATCCTCCCGTGCATTATTACACGAGTGCCGTCCCACTGTTTGCACCAGTAGGTAAGTTTCCTATGAGAGATCAAGTTGATTTCTTAGAACTTGTGGATAGGCTTGAACCTAAACTTGTGGTATTTGATACTTTACAGAGATGTACGGTAGGTGCTAACGAAAATTTACAACAAGATATGTCACAAGTCATTTCAATGATTGACACTATACGTCAAAACTATGGTGCTGCAATTTTGGCAGTTCATCATGATACAAAATCAGGTGAAGCTATGCGTGGTTCCAGCGTGCTAAAAGCTAGTGCTGATACCACCATACAGTTGACCAAAAAAGATGAGATTATTGAGATGACTTGTACTAAACAAAAAGATGCAGAGCCATTTAAAGATTGGAACTTAACATTATCCACAGAACCTAAATCAGGTTCAGCATTTTTCACTGCTTATCAGCAGGGAGTAAAAGTTAGAGATTATTCTCTCCTACGTGCACTTGCAGATGTTATTACAGTTAGAGGTGAACAGATTACAAATAAAACATGGCGTGATGCTGCAAACCTTGACGGTGGTAGGTTTGAGAGACCTAAAGCATCTCTTGTTAGAGAAGGACTTGTGGACCAAGCTGGTGAAGGTAGAGCTAAAACTTATACCATATCAAAAGAAGGTTGGGATATCTTAGAACAACAAAATATGTTGAACTCTAGTTTTAGACCTTTACCTGATAACATTAGAGAACAACAACAGTTAATGGAGGACGAGTAATGATTAAAAATATACTATTCTATATAAAAAATTTTTTGTTTCGTTACCACGAAACTCCTAAAGAGATACGTCCTTTCACTTGCTTTATGTGTCATAAGGATTTTGTATTTCCATTTACCAGTCAGGACTACATGGCTTGTAATGATTGCTGGAAAGAGTTAGGCGAAGATTAATAATCTGCTATAGTTTTTGATATGACAGCAGGTCGACCAAAAAGATCAGAAGCTGAATTATTACAAGACAGAGCTAAAGTCCAGGCACAGATATTTGGTGCTAACAATTCAGTATTTCAGTTTGAACAAGAAGAAATATATTTGCCACCACCTCCTGCAAAAAAAGGTACTTCCCTTTGGAAAGCATGGGCTATGGAGTGTTTCTTAGAGTGCATTAGATATGGATTAAATTATTCAGATGCTTGTAAGAAAATTGGTGTAACTAGGAAATGGTGGGAAGAAAACTCTCAACGCCACCCTGAATGGGCAGAAGAAGCTAAATCAATTCGTTCAGGTGAACATGTTAAAGATAGTTCTCCTGATTTATCTAATGTTTCTTTTCCAGAGTTTTGTGAATTATATTTTGGAGTTAAGTTTGCAGAGCATCAACATAGGATTGCTGATTCATTAGAAGACCCTATGGGTAGATTAGTTTTAGTTTTAGGTCACCCTGAGTCTGGTAAGTCCACATTATCATCATTGTGGTACCCAATATATCGTATGTGTAAGAATCCTGATATACGAATAGCTTTAGTTACTAAATCAGGTGATAAAGCACAAGATTTGTTAAATCGTATCAAAAGATACTTAACTGACCCTCATTTGTACAATGATTGTCCTAGAAACTTAATTAGAGACTTTAATGGGTTCAAACCTCAGCGACAAGACGGATTTGGCTGGTCTAGAGACCAGATAACTATACGTCAAAGAGAGTCTGGTGAGAGAGACCCTACCATACAAGCACTATCTGTAGGTAAACAGATATACGGTGCTAGATTAGATTTGCTTATTTTAGACGACGCATTGACATTAGAGAACCAACAAACAGATATTCGTAGGTCTAGGATTGATGAATGGTTTACCCAGGAGGCTCGTTCTAGGGCACAAAGAGGTCAAACACTGGTAAATGGTACTAGAGTTCACCCACTTGATAACTATGGACAATGGAAAGATAGCTGGGCAGACCATAAAATATTTAGATATGTAAAGATACCTGCGATATTAGATGAACATACAGAGAAAGAAAGACCTAGTTGGCATGAATATTGGTCCCTTGACGGTAAAGAGGAGTATGACCAAGCTACTGGTTCAGATGTATTTAGACCTGGACTCCGTGATATACGTTCTGAAATAGTAGCTAGAGACCCTATGAGGTGGAAACTTGTGTATCAACAAGAAGATGTACAACAAGTTGAATCAATATTTAGACAAGAGATGCTGGATAAAGCATTTGAATTAGGTGGATCAAGAAGTTTAGGACAGGTTTTCCCTGATGAAATATTAATACTAGGTGTTGACCCTGCTACTACAGGTAGAGCTGCGTCTGTATTATTAGCGTACAATCCAGAAACAGAGGTTAGGACAGTTGTGGATTTGTATGTAGGTCACCGATTAGGTGCGACTGGTATACGAAATAAACTGATGTATGAGTTCTGGGAGAAATACAATGACCATAGAATTGCTTTTACTGTTATAGAAACTAACTTTGCACCAACAATCTTAGGTGATGATACTCTAAAGAATCACGCTGAGTGGAGTGGAACTAGACTTGTGGACCATAGAACTACTGGACAAGGTAAAAGACGTGGTAACAAATGGGATAAAGATTTTGGTATAGGTTCTATGGCTACATTGTTCCATAGTGGACTAGTTTGCTTCCCTTCTGCTACTGTAGAAGATAAGGCAAAACTCGCACCATTGGTAGATGATATGCTAGTATTTCCATGGTCAAAAGTTCAAGACGCTTTAATTGCTTTTTGGGTAGCTAATGGCGAGTGTAACGGAAAAGGATTATTTCAGGTAGATATGGATAAAGTCGTAGCACGACGAAATATTCCTCCTATAATACAGGAGAGAATGTTTTTGAGGAATAGGTAATGTCAGATTATTACAATCTAGGTTCTAGTGTTGAATATACAAATATGGGTAAGGTCTATCGACCTAATAAATCTTTGTACGATAGACGTGATTTACTACTTGAAACCCACTCTGACTGGAAAGAAAGAATAGAAGAAATTACAGCAATCGTTAATGGCGATTGGCACATGATTTGGAGTAACTTAACTGCTACTGCTGAGGCACCTTCTGTAGCAAACATTATTGAACTAGGTATTCATCACTGGGCTTCATTAGGCGGAGCTGTGTTACCAGGAGTTAGAGTTCCTGTTCCTGTTAATCAAAATTTAAAAGGCGGAGAAAGGGCTGCTAGAAAAAGAGAAAGACGAGTTAAAGAACTCTGGAACAAATCAAACATCAATGAGTTAATGGCTCAATGGTGGGGTGACTATGCTGGAACTGGTTGTGCTTATGCTGGTATCTGGGCAGATTTCGATAAAGAAGAAAAAGATAGACACCCATACTTTCATAGAATTGATCCTCGATATGTTTACCCATTAAAGGATACAAAAGGAAATGTGGTCGAAGCACTAGTTGCACGTAGAGTATCTAAGGAAATACTTATAAAACAATACCCTGTTGCAAAAGGTGTTCTCGACCCAACTACAGATACCGTTGAAGAATGGTTCTGGTATTTCCCTGACAAGATTATGCACGTAGTTGCTGATATCTCTCCAAGAGGTAGAAAAAATAATCATGCAGTTGTGTTGACAGAAGAACCAAACCTGCTAGGAAAAGTTCCTATTGTTGAAATAGGAGTTCCTACATTTGACGGTGAGCGTAGAGGTATCTTTGACCAAACACGTCACATACTTAGAACAATGCACCGACTTATGACACTCACTATCACTTCATCTGAAGAAGAAGTATATCCTCCTGTTTTTGAATATGATGTTATGAACCCAGATGACTTTGGACCTGGTGCTGTTATTCACGGTAGAAGTCCTGAAGCTCGTATGGAACGTATGTCATCAAGAACACATTTTGATGCTAAAGATTTAATTTCAAGATTAGCTAGCGAAGCTAGAACACAGGCTTCATTTCCTGGACAACTTTCAGGTAATCCTGGTGCAAGTATTGTATCTGCAAAAGGTATTGAAGCATCTATGGGACAGATTGATGCACGACTTGCATTAGCTCATAAACAGTTTGAAAAATTCTTAGAGAAAGCTAGTCACATACTACTTGCTTTTGATGAGAACTATTGCGACGGTGAAAAGACATTACACGGCGATAGTCATGATCAAAAGAAAGCAGAAATATTTGTTCCTTCAAGAGACATTGCTGGACAGTATGATGTGAACGTACGATATGGTATCGGTGCTGGTACTGACCCTTCTAATAGAGAGATGAGACTTTCTATGAACTTGCAACAAGGTATGATTTCTAGAGAAACAGCTAGAGATGAAATGGATTTCTTAGATGACCCTGCAAGAGAAGAATTAAGAATTGTTAAACAAAAAGCTATTGATTCATTTATGAACGGTATTTATCAAAAAGCACAACAAGGCGATATTGCTGCAGCTGCTACTTTGATTGATGCTATGAAAAAAGAAGACACAGATATTAATGAACTTGTGTCTAAGGTAATTGAATCTATGCAGCAACCTGCTACACCTGAAATGCCTGGTATGCCTGGTATGCCTGGTCCTGGAGGTTTAGGAGGAGCACCTGATTTAGGAGCTTTACTAGGTGGCGGACAACCACCACCTCGTCCTGATTTACCTTCTTTAGGTGCATTAGGAGTAAATCTAGGAGGAGCATAATGGACGACACAATGAAAGAGTTTATTGGTATCGTCACCGAATCTTTAAGAGATGTTCATATTGCTACAAATAAATTAATAAGAGAAAACAGTACAGAAGTATTAGAAGCAGAATTAGATCCTTTGATTACTCCCTATGGAATTATTATTACAACAATGAAATTTATTATTGACGACGGAGAGGAGTTTTTTAATGGCACAGATAACTGATATGGGCGGTCTTCCTTATGGAGAAAAGACAGCAACAGAAAATATGGCTAAACAAGGAGGTGTTAGTTTAGGTTTAGCTGAAGGTAATGAACCTGGAACACCTACTCCTGTTCCTACACCTCAAAGAAGTCTTCCTACTACTAGAACACCTAAACCATTAAAGATAGGTAGAGGTTCTGATTTCATACTTAATGGACCACCAAAAGGAAATAATCCTTTAACTGGTCTAGGACAAACTGCTCGTTTGCTTTCAGAAGATGCACAAGCATATAAAGATTCAGTTACCAAAGCCAGAGACTTAATGGAAAATAGTACTATTCCTATGGTTAGACAACAGGCAGCTGAATATATTAAAAACGCTGCATACTTAAGGAGCATTCAGCGTGTCGAAATCGAATAACGAAGAAAACAAAATACCTAAAGAAGAAATAGAACAAGGGATTTATATTCCTAGTGCATATTATCCTGAACAAGAAAAAGAACATAAATATAGTCCTGAAAGTCAAATCTATGACATGAAAATGTTAGGTGTCTTAGATAAAGCAAAAGACTTACCTAACTATTATCCACCTCAAGAAAATAATTTTGATTTGTCATTATCTGGATATTATAAGTCTGTTGAACAGGCATTAACTTCTGATTTAGACCAAGCTAACTTTACTTGGACAATGGGTTTAAATAAACAACAACTTGATGAGTGGGCTAATTTAGATTCTAATTTTAAACAACAAGTTATAGATTTTGCTCATTCAAGAAAAGCAACTATAGAATTTGAAAACACTCAGAAAGATGCAGCAAAAAGAACAATACAAGGCGATATTGCAAAATTAATATTTGAAACATCAGTTACTGGATTTGGTTATGTACCACCTGAAGAAGTAACTCAAGAAAATAAAGATAGATTAGCTTATTTACAAAATGAAGATAATTTTAGAAAAGAAGTAGAAATTTTAACTCAGAAAAATATAGAAAATTATAATTTAGAAAATTACAATTTGTTTTCTCAATCAACAGAAAATCTTAATGTAACAAAACTAGCAGAATATAAAGAACAAGAATTAGGTTATGCAAAACACATACTTCCTATAGCAGCTGAAGTTGGTGATGTGATTTTAAGTGCTATAGGACCCAATAAAAAATTTGGTGACGTTAAAGATACTATTAAAAACTTACCTAACAAATATGGTTACGCAGAAAATACAGCTCAGGCAATCACTAATGGAATAGGAGCAGCTGGATTAACAGCTGTGTATACAGGATTTGGCGTAGTTTCTAGAACATTAACTGCAGCAGTTAACGCCATATCACCAGGAACAATAGCTGGTTGGGTTCATAATTTAGAAGAAAAAGAAGTTAGAGATTATAAACAAGCTGCTGGAGACCCTACTTCTGAAGCGTATGCAAGATTATCTTTGTATAGCTGGGAAGAAGTAAAACAAAATGCACCAGAGTTAGCACAAACTTATTTAGAGTTTGCTGACGGTGATGAGTTTAGAGCTGCTTCAATGTACATGGCAGCACACATGAATGCTGAACCACAACAGGCTTCATTTGTGAACAGTTACATTAACACTTTAAATCAAGAAAGATTAGATAACATACAAAGAATTTTGGATAGTAAAGATACTTTAGGCGAATTGTTAGTATCTGGATTTGGTGCATACTCAAAATATGCTGTAGGTACTTTAACAACTGGTGCTACATTATTAGCTTTTGATGAAGATGCAAAAGAGTTAGCTCTTAATGGTGACTGGTCAGGTTTAAAACAAGAAATTAAAAAAGCAGACTACAGACCTTCTTATGTTTTAGGTCTTGAAAATACTCTTGCTGGTAATGCTATGGACTTAACATTAAGTATTCTTGGTGATCCTTTGACTTGGTTATTAACTCCTGCAGTTACAAGCAGTACTTCAAAAGTATTAGGACAATTTGCAACTAAAGGTAGAGTTAATGCTTTTGTTAATCAAACTTGGTTAGGTAAACAAATTACAAAAGAAATGTTTGAAGTTGGAATTAAGTTTGAAAAAGGTGAAATAGGTATTCGTCAATACAATGCTTTGTTTAACGGATTTGATATTGAAACGCAATTTAAATTTAGAAACATAATAAAAGAATCTGTGAAAAATGGAGATAAGACTCCACCACAAATGTTTAAAGCTGTTCTTAATGAAGCCATGTTATCTGGTCAAGAACCATTGAAAGCATATAACACATTAGGAAGTTTGTTAATGGGTAGAACATTTAGAAATGTTACTACTTCGCTATTTGGTAAATCAATGGGCTTACCAAAGAAACTAGATAAGTTTAAACAATTTAATACTGCATATAGTAACTTAAAACAATTATCAACTACAAGTCCTTCTTTCTTGCAAGATGCTTCAGATTTAGTAGCAAGAATTATTGGTGCAACTGTAGATGATTTTGATGAACAATTAAAATTATACGATAATTGGTTTCAAGCAACTTATGATGATTTTTCAAATGTTTCAACTAAAGGTACTGCAGCAAACTTAGATGAAATAAATAAAGTACAAAAACAAATTGCTGTTACTTCAGATTACATAGCTTATTTAGAAGGATTATCTGGATACAAAGTTAGAAACGTAGTTCGTGGTAATAATGTTACTGCAACTAAAACTTCTATTAACAGAGTAGAAGCATTAGATGAAGCACAGAAAATAACTTCTCAACAGAAAACATATCAAAGTGTTATTAAAACTTTAGACAATAAAATTGATGAAACTAATAAAAGTATTAAAAGAGCTAAAGAAGTTCAAAAAGAATTAAAAAGCAGAGGAGATAAATTATCTAAATCTGAGCAAAGAACATTAGATGCTCAAGCTGATATTATTGCTAAACAATCTGAAAAACTTGGAAAACTTAATAAACAAAAAGCTGCACAGCAAACTAAGATTGATGACTTGTCAAAAGAAATACCAGCAGGTGCTGAAATTGTCGAACAAGAAGCTGTTCTTTTTGAAGGTGTATTTAACTCAAAATCTTTATCTAATAAATTAAAAGCACTTAACGAACAAATAAAAACTGTTAAAGCAAGTGCAGCTAAAACTAAAAAAAGATTAGGTGGAGATGTTGCAAGTGCTGAAAAATATTTAGCTAAGTTACGAAATGAGTTATCAGAAATAGAATTAAAATTTAACGCTCAGAAAAAAGTTGGCAATGTTAATAAAGAATTAAAAAATGCTTTAGAAATGAAAACTAAGCAAGTTGATGCTGCAGCTAAAAAAGTAGATGAAGCTAGAGATATTGCTAGAAGTAATTCTGAAGCTGTTGAAACAGAAAGATTATTAATAAAATATCAAGATGAAATAGATCGTATTAAAGCAATTCAAAAAAGAAAAACAACTCCTGTGGAAACTACACCAGAAGGTCAACAAATTGTTAGATTAGACCCTGACTTAAGCACTACTGGTTTACAAGAAATATTTAATCCAGAGACTGGAAGAATATTTAAAGAAATGTTAGACGAGGGTAAAAACCTTAGTGATGATGTGTTAAATAAATCTTATGAAAAATTATTAGAAAGAGTTAAAAAAATAGATGACAAAACTGCTGAATTGTATAGCGGTTTAATGACATCTAAAAAAAATGTTACTAAAGAGTTATTTAAGACAATTAGAAAAGAACATAAGTTAGCTAGACGAATAGCACAAATGCAAATTAGAAAATTGCAATCTTTACAAAAAGCATCACCTCAAAATGCAATTATGAATATGGTTCATGACTTATATGCTGATTTAGCAGTTAGAGCAGGTTGGGCAAAAAATCCAAAATGGCAAGCAACTTATATTGTTAGAAATGACAAAGGTAAATTTGTTACCGCTACTCAAGCACAAATTAATGCTGGTAAAGCAATAGAAATACCAGCAGTTGTAGAGTTAGTTGGAAAAAATAAATACAAAGTTAATTGGGACATACTTAGATTTCATATGAGATATGACTCAGATATTACTGATGTAGGTGAAGCATTACTTAAAGCAGGAAGAATAGGAGTTATAGAAACTAAACCATTAAAAGCTGAAATTGTTGGTGGAAAATTAAAGTATGGAAAAAGAACTTATCTTGGAGATCAATTTAATGAAATAAAAGAGTTTCAAGACTTTCATAATGTTTTAGATACTGCATCAAGAATACTTAAATCACATAATCAAGTTGTTACAGCAGAACTTCCTATCAGTCCTATAGAGTTTGTGTTAGCTAATCAAGCTGCTAACGGTGGTAAAGTATCTCAATATTTAAGAGTTATAGAAGCTAATAATATATATAGAAAAGCTCAGTGGTTTAATAACTTGTGGGTGTTAGATAAAATTGCAAAACCTTCTACTGCAGTAGTTTCCAACGCAGATGAACTAATGTTTTTTAATTCATTTGGAAATTGGAAAAATTATTTTAAACAATCATATCAAAGCAAAATAGACAACATAACTTTAAGAAGATTTAACAAAGTTGTAGAAAATGGAAAATTAGCTAAAGGTAAAGTATCGCCAGAACTAATTAAAAAATATGAAGGTTATGTTCAAAAACAATTAGACAATATACAAAAACTTCCTGGACTTCTTCAACAAAGAGGTTTATGGGCAGAATCTAAATTTAATGATTCTTATACAATTTTAACTAATGGTGATAAAGGTTATTACGATTACATGATTAGTTATGTTAATGGTTTGTTAAACGATTATGGTTTTCAATTATATTCAACTGGAAATAAAAAAGCATTTGCAAATTGGTTTGCTACTGCTGATGCAAATTATATTAGAGGTAACGCAATTCTTGATACGTTAGGAAATAATCAATTTTATTCATACACCAATATGACTGCTGATAAAGCATGGGAAATGTATGACGGTTTAAAACATTTATATACTCTTAATTTAAAAGGTTCTTCTGCTGATGAAGTTTGGGACGCATTAAAAACTGCAGCTTCAACTAGAGGTTCTGGTGGAAATCCTAACGCTTTACCAAAAGTATCTACTATGACAAAATTACAAGTTCCTGGAATTAAAGGGAGAAGCGGTAGTGCTGTGGGTAAAAAGTTATTTGGTAAAGATCAACCAATGTTAGAAAGTTTATTTGCTGACCCTGCAAGATTTAGAACAGGATTAATTTCTAGTTCAGCACAACAAAAGAAAGAAGCACAGCTTATAAGTTTATTTGAAAGTCAAGGTAAAAAAATTATTAACAGAGCTGAGTTAGACAAAGTAAAATCACAAGCATCTGCAATAGACCCTATTTATCAAACTGATATGTATGGTGCATCTTATTTTGATTATGATTTATTTAGACAAGGATACGTTACTGAAGATTACATAAAAGCTATAGCTAATAGAGCAGGCATAAAAGATGTAGATAATTATATGCTTAACTATCATTTAACAAGTCCATTAGGTAGAACAGCTAGACAAGTATTTCCATTTGGTAAACCTTGGTTAGATTTCACTAAACGATATATAACTGATTTAGCAAAAAGAGCTCAAATAAGAGGATTGTATGTATCTGAAGAAAGTAATGTATTTACTCGTGGTTTATATAACATGGCAAGTTTGTCTCCTAACTTAAGAAGGGGTGCATATATTTCTCGTGTTGCTAATGCAGATTTAAGTACTAGTGAAGTAGATTTTGAACCATTTGTTTTCTTACCTAATGGTGATAACTTTTTCTGGGTTTCTGTACCAGGATTTGGACTTATACCAGCATTAGCGTTAGGTGCAATTATGGAAACAACTGATAATGAAAATTATAAAAAAATAATAGACACTGTTTTTCCTTATACTGTGTTTGCACCAACTGATTATGATTGGAAGAAAAATCCAATAAATACATTAACTCAATTTGGAGTTGGTGGTGGAATGTTAAATTATATAGGAAAAAATGTAAGAATTGGTTCTGGTCTAACCTATAACAATTATTCAGGAAATGAAAGCAGACCATTTAGTGACTCAATAGGATTGTCTGCAATACAAAAAGACCAAAGATCAACTTTTTATCAAAACTTAGATTTAGTGTTAGCTCAAATTGGAAACGTTGATACTAGTGCAGATGCTTTAGATATGATTATTAGCTACGCTGCAAATGCTGAAATTGAGTCATTACTTAAAGAGTTTAGTGAAAGTGCTGTGCGTTATGTCATACCTGCTCGTGTAAACATTGGTGCTAATTATTTAGACACTGCTGATGACTGGATAGATTATTTTAAAGGTGCAGGTTTATTAGAAGACATACTTGACCCAGATGTGTATGAAGCACTAGAGAAAAACCCTAATGCTGATGAACCTAAAGAACAAGCAATACAAGAATTACGAAATTATTGGTATACAAAATCTAGTGACGCTGAAAAAATATTATTAGGATTACAAGACCCTAGAGTATATATTTTGACACAAGCTGGTTATGAAGTAACTAGAGAAGGTGTGCAAGAATTATCTAAAGCTGAAGGTGGTAAATACACTGTAGGTCAAGTATTCAGACCATACTTAGCTAGTGACCCAGATACATTAGAACGCTACGAAGAATATGTTAGAAAAGGTTGGATTGCACCTAGAAGTGGTGAAGACATCTTAGGATATACTTTATACAAATCTTTTGATGTACGATTGCAAGCAGTTAAATTAATTAAAGAAGAAGCTGCTAATTTACTTAACGAAGGTAGATTATCACAGATACCTGGTGCTCTTGATGTCTTTGGACCATTTCAAGAACAATACACTGAAGATTACACTGAGTATTGGTCATCAAGTGCTAAACAAGGTTTTGCTTTAGTAAGCACTGATTTAACAGTTACTTCTGATACTTCAGATGAGTTTTTAAAATCTTATTACTTATTAGCAGATTTTTCTGAACCAACTCAAGAAATTATAAAATTATTAGGATTAGATACATTGTTTAAAAATGGACAAGTACAAGGAAACGCATTAAACAATGCTTTAATTCAAGAAAAACTAAATATTGTAAATAACAAATCTTATATTTTTACTGCACCTTATCAAGAAACTTATACCAACAATCCAAACATAAGTTTCACAATATGGAGACAAAATCAAAATGCCTGGATTAATGGTGGCGGTATGGACGATTATGATATGGTTGATAAATCAAGATATCAATCAATTTTAGATCAATTAGATATTTTATATTCTATGTCTAATGATGAAGACTTTGGAGTGCAACACCCTAAATTCTTAGAATTAAGAGAAGATACTGCAAGAGCATTTATGGACTTTGCTTTTGAGTGGGGTAGCTACTATAACCCAAACGACACAAACTTACAGTCCTGGAATAATCAATGGAAAGATAACATTGAATCTTGGGCAGGACCATTAGAGTGGAGAGCACCATTACCTCCAACTGCTAAAGATTTTGATGAACCAGATATATTTTCTTTTGATGTTAAAGGTCCAGACGGAAATATGATTGACTTTCAATTTAACGTGTTAAGTGCTGATTTACCTAGAAATGCTAGAACAATGAACGTATCACCACTAGACGTTGTTGACGGTGACACTATCACTATTGACAAATTTAAACCTGTACCTTTGAGATTAAGAGTTATTGGAATTATGGCTAATGAGTTGAATCACCCTAACGAAGATATTGCATCAGAAGCATTGAGACAACAAATATTTTTAGAAGAACTTGTAGATATTTCAAGCGATAGACTTTACTATGTTCCAGATGTTAGATTTGGAAATGATGCAGGTAAAGATAGTTATGGTAGAGAGTTAGGCTGGTTATTTGTGGAAGGTGGAATAGACGGCAATATGCCAGCAGGTACAGGACAATATATTTATTTTGAAGAACACTTTCAACCTACAGATAGATATTATCGTAGAGGTGATGAGCTAGGACCTTTTAGTGATATAATAGTCCCAGATTACAATGAATGGGACTCAAAAACTGAAAGATATATTTTAAACGAGGATTAAATGGTAGATTTAAATTACGACGTTTACGACGGACAGAGTCAAGTAGTTCCAGATGACGTACTTGTTGCGTATGCTGAACAATATTTTGCTGATTATATTGGAACTAAAGTTAACGTTGAAGGACAAGAGTATGACTTTTTGCCATATTTGTTGTCAATATTAGATACAGAATCAAATAAAAATTTATATGTTGCTTCTAATGTAGATAGCAATAATGACGGAATATTTGAAGCATCTTTTGGTTTGTTTCAAATTAATTGGGAAAATGAAAGCGGAACCTTAGCACACGCTAACACAATCATTGACAAAATGATTAGAGACGGTGTCATTAGTCAAGGTGAAAAAGGAAGTTATTTAAATAACATATCTCAACTTTCATCTGAACAAGTAAACACAGTAGTTCAATATATGTCAAATATTGAAGTACAGTTTGAAATTGCTTCTCAAATTTATAAAAATAGAAAAAGTAGAACAACAAATAATGGTGACTTTGAAGATTGGGGTGCAAGATTATCTTCTAATACTGCTGCACAATACGATAAAAATTTAAATTCAGTTACAACAATTTTGTCTCAATCACCTGCAGACCGACAACAATCTCGTGCTAACTTTACAGCAAAACCTTTAACATTTAAAGAATCTTTAGCAACTAGCACATTTGATGATCCAAATGCAGTTCAAGCACCTACAGCTGGAACAGACGGCGGTGCACTTCCTATTGATGAACAAATACAATGGATATATAATAATACTGTTGCACCGTTATTTAATCCTGCTAATGGTGTTGATGATTTCCAATTACAACAATTTAATGACACTTATTATCAAGGTTCACTAGGTGATAAAGAATTAACTGATTTAATTAACACTGGTATTCCACCAGCTACAGGCTTAAACACTAACGCTGTGTTAGGGCAGTATGGTAGATTAGCTGGTAATTCTTCATATAGAAATCCATTTTTATTAAGTAGTCAATTAAGTGCACCTACAATAGCAAATGCAATACTTGGTGAAATATATTCTTTGTATAAAAAATCTGCAAATGCAAATGGTATTTTAGATGCAGATTATTTAGCTACAGCATTTTTAACTCCATTAATACCAAATATGTTGAGAGGTATTCAAAGTTATCTAGACCCTAATGGAAACATACAACCTGGATACACTGTTAGAGATATTGTTTTAGATGTTTCTAACTTAGCAGCAAGAGATTGGCAGTTCGGTGTTTTACCAGATTATGCTAATCCAGACCAACAATACGATAGAAATCAACTTAAAAATACTGCAACAGGTATGGTTACACAACTATTGATAGATGATAATCCACAGTTTGTGAATAAAGTAACAGCAGATTATGTTGATTATATGATTGCTAATCCTGGTTCAAAAACAGATTTTAATTCTTATGTATATAATTCAATTAAGAATACTGCAAGATATAAAATGCTTTATAAAAATAAACCTTTAGCTATGACTGAACAACAATACCTTGGTGTTTATACTAATGCTACACAAATGGCAAGTCCTGCTGAACAAGGAAAACTCATTACCGCACAAGCAGCAGCAGGTGGTACAGCAGAAACAGCAGGTATTGCAGCACAGTTTAGTGAAAGTGGAAGCAGAACTAATAAATTTATAAACTCAATAGAGCAATCAGCAGAAGCATTGAATAAACTGTTTAGGAAAGGTTAGTAATGGTATTTAAACCTCGGTTTGATGATATAGGTTTTGGTGAAGACCCTGAAGTAGAAAAACAAATACAAGAGCAAGTTGCTAGAAAACGAGCACAAGCTGCTGGTGTAGATGATAGACCAGCACCTGATGCTGAAGAACAAGAATATTTAGATGCTCAAGAAAAAGCTAAAAAAGAGGCTGAAGCAGCTGCTAAAAAAGCTGCTGAAGATGAAAAAATTAGAAAAGCGTATGAAGCTAGGATAGCTGCTGAAGAAAAAGCTAGAAAAGAAGCTGAACAATATCCTAAAACTTTATATAACGATAGAGGTGAAGATGTAATTGTTAATAATAAAGACGAAGAAAGTTCTGCTAGACGTAGAGGTTTTAATTTAGATTCTAAACCTGATGCTCCACCAGCAGGTGGTGCTGGAGGAGCTGAACAACCACCTGGTGGTCCTACTTCTCAACCTAATATACCTCCACCAACATATCCTGGTTATCCAAAAGTTAAATACGATAAAGACGGACGTACCGTTATTGTTAACAATCCTAACGAGGAAGCACAAGCTGTAGCAAAAGGTTACACTTATGATCAAGTTCCTGCACCTGCTCCTCCTACTCCTACTCCTGTAACATTAACTAAAACATTATTTAAAAGAGACCCAGACGGAACTTTACAATTTTTTGATGTAACTTATTTACAAGGTCAAGATGACACTTGGAAAGCATACTTAAATCAGGGTTGGTTTGAACAAGACCCTGGTGTAGCAGAAGCACCATTTGAACCTGTTGAATATAATCAAGGTGGAACTTGGTATAAGATATCTGGATATCCTGGTGTCACTGGTGACACTTATGCAATAGAATATGAATTAGCTTCTGGTAGAAAGATATATTATTTAGCATCTAAATCAGAGTTAGATTCTATATTTGGTGACGGTGCTAAACCTTCTCAAGTTACAAATGTTAACTGGGCTGATTTTAAATCTAATAATGAAAGATTTTTTGGTGGTGCAGCTGCTGAAATTATTGGAACTAATGATAACTTTGCAACAAGAGTAACTAGAGTTATTGAATCTGGTGGAACCAATGAACTACCTTTACCTGACTTTGTGAAAAATAATCAAGATTTATTAGATATATTCTTTTTAGCTGTAGCTGAAGGTAAGTCTCAAACTTGGCTACTCAAAGAAATGAGTAAAGTACAAGCATTTAAAGATGAGTTTCCTGGCATAGATACCATATATGCACAAACTCAAAACTGGGAAGAAGCTGTTAATACTTGGAATCAATTTAGTTCAGAAGTAGTTAAATTAAATACTAGATATGGAGAAACTGTAGATGTATCTGACTTAGTTTCAGCAGCAGTTACAAAAGGTTACACCATACAAGATATACAAAAGACTTATGAAATATTCGAGAATGCAGAAAGAAACTCTGATTTCTTAACTGCGTTTCAAGAAATTATAAATGCAGATAGTGATGTTCAGTTTGATGTAACTACACCACAAGGTATTGTTGATTTCTTTGAAGGTAAAGCACCTACAGAAATTTATGATCTCTATGAAGCAAGTTCAATACAACAACAAGCAACACGATTTGATTTAGGTGTTGATGCTGAAGGTGCAATTCAATTAGCATTGCAAACTCCTGGACAAATTACAACACAAAATATTGCACAAAGTTTACAACAAGCAGCAATTCAAATTGCAAGATTTAGAGAAGATATAGATATGGGAAGATATGGTTTAAGTGAACAAGTATTGATTAATTCAGCACTAGGAGTCAAAACACCAGGAGTTTCTGAAATACAAATACAAGATATTTTTTCAAGGATATATCAAGAGAACCAAGCACTACAAAATAAACAAGAACTGATATTGAATGAACAAGCATCACCATTTAGAGGAAGACGAGACATTAGGTCCGTATAAGATAACTTTATATTTCTTGAAATTAATTCTTGAATACCTACATCTTTTGATATTTCCTGTATATAATAGGATTGTTAAGTTAGTACTCGAACAACTTAACCTTAGAAATCAGCTTCGAGTTATTAGAAAAAACAAGTAAATAAACCACTCGAACCCTCTAAGAGTGCGTAGGTCATAAGAGGAGTATTAATGACATATAATAACGAAGGAAGTGAGGCTGATTTGTCAGAAGAATCAATCCCAAATTTAAGAGAAGCTTTAAAAGCATCTCAAGAAAAGACAAAAGAACTAGAAAATCAATTTGCTGAAGTAAGTGCTCAATTAAAGCAATTCCAAGCAAAAGATGCTTTTAGGTCTAATGGCTTTGCAGAAACTCATGCTGATCTTTTTGTGAAAGCTAATCCTGATGCAGAAATAACTCCTGAAGCAATTCAAGAGTTTGTTACTGCTTATGATTTGAAACCACAACCAAAGACTCAGGCTAGTAATCAAGGTATGAAAGAATTGTCTGGTGTAGCACAGAAACCGTCTGACAGTATAGGTCAAATGGGGACTGCTGAAACAGCACAAATGACAAAGACAGAATACAAAAAATTACTTGCTAGTGACCCTACGGCTGCTCATGAAGCTCTGGTACAAGGTCGTGTTCAACTAAGGGAAGATAACATTCTTGGCAACAGTCGATAAGTAATAGAAAATGATATTAAAAGGAGAGTGAGCAATGGCAGACTTTACAAGTAATCCAACGAATACCACGTCCTATAATGATACAGTTTATGCTGCAATCATTAACGACGATATTCTTGATGCTTTACAAGCAGCAGTTGTGACTCCACCACTTTTAAGTCAATTCGACCTTAGTGGACAGCCTTCCAAAGCTGTCGACATACCAATAGCTGACGCTGCTTCAGCAGCCGCTGTATCTGAAGGAAGTGAATTGAGCAACACTCAATTAACAACTTCTAAAGTTACATTGACTGCATCTGAAGTTGGTATCATGGCAACTATCACAGACGTGTTAGATGTATCATCTATCGCCACATCAAGAGGAGCTCAAATGAGACAACTCGGAAATGCTATGGCACAAAAATTAGATGTTGACATCTGTGCATTGTTCTCAGGTTTTTCCAACAGTGTTGGATCAACTGGAGCAGACTTAAGTCTTGCAAACGTCTTTGATGCAATCTACGGATTAGAGAGCAACAATGCTCCAGGTCCATACGTTGCTGTGTTACACCCACGTCAAATAGCAGACCTTAGAACAGCTATTAACGCCGCTTCAGGTGCTGTATTCACTGGACAAGGAGTTAGAGCAGGCTCTAACGAACTTGGAACAGTTGAAGATGCAGGATATTTTGGAACATTTATGAACATTGATTTCTATCAATCCACAAATGTACCTACTGCAAATACAGGAGCTGACAGAGCAGGTGCAGTATTCTCTAAAGATTACGCACTCGGTATGGTTAAAAAATGGTCCTCCAAAACAGAAATCATGCGTTGGGCTCCAATTCGTGGTTTTGTTGTCGTAGTTTCATCTATGTACGGTGTTGGAGAGATAATTGACGGTGCTGGACAAGCAGTTGTAACAGACGCTTAATAGAAGCCTGGGTAGGCAGGGTAATTTTTTGTGGTGTGTTCCTACCAACACACACCACGAGGAGAGTTATGGCTACAAAAAAAGAAGTTGAACCTAAAGCTGAAGTAACAGCAGAAAAAAAAGATAAGCCTTATTTATTTCAAGGCGTAGAGCTTAAGTTTAATGAACAAGGTAAATACGACACTGGTCGTAAAGTACCTTTTAAAAACATGAAGACAATTAAAGCATTACAAGTTGATGCTGACGGTCAGTTGACTGGTAACGTCGTTCAACTACCTTGGGAACTCACTGTGAATAATGGCGTAGCAGGTGATGAAAGTGATCAAATCGGTTTAAAGAAATATGAAAGAAAAGGTTTTGTTTTATTAATTGATGAAGCAGGTGAACCAATTTATTCTACTCTATGGGACGAATGGTCAAAGTATGATGCTGCTTACGATAAGAAAATTAGAAACAGATTCAGAGGAGAACCAGGTAAATTTGGTATGAACGCTACAACAAGTGCTTCATTTACAAATGTCTAAGAAAAAAAAATCACAAGAACCTAAAGATGCTTCTAAATTAATGGAAGACTCTTTTGGTTTAGATAAACATATCAAACCAAAAGCAAGTGATCTAGGAGATGAAGATTTAGGTAACGGAACTTTTGCTAAAAAAGTAAGAATTGAAAGAAATGCTAAGGGTGACATAGTCAACTTAAAAGACTTTGATTCACCCTTAACTGCTTTTGAAGAAAAAGTTGCACAAGATGTTTATAAGAAAATAGTCGAACAACCACCAGTTGTAAAGAAACCTAAAACAGAAAGAGGTATGGTTATTCACATGCTGGCTAAAAGATTGTTTGATGATTATGTCAGTAACATTAAAAATCAAAGCAGACCTAATCCACTAAGAGACGGAATACCTGGTTGTGGTTGTGGGAAAAGTAATATTGGTTGTGTTAATATATGTCCAGATGACAAAATAAAAGGTAGAATATATGACGGGTCACCACAAACGGTCTATGATTGGCTAGTAGCAATGGTGAAAAACAGAGCAAATATTTATGATAGTAGGAATAAACGATAAATGGCAACGCAAGCAGTAGTTAGACAGAGGGTTAAAGATTATCTTTACGGAAGTAATTATAATAATAGACCATATGAGGATTTACTCGATAACAGTGGGAACGTTGGTGCTGGGGACGGTACTATCACTGTGGCTAATATGGCTAACTGGGGAGTCGGAGATATACTTGAGTTCAATACAACTGGTGAGCAATGTCTTATTACTTCTAAACAAAGCCATTTACACATTAGTAGAGGATATAACGGCACTACTGCTGCAAGTGTTACAGACGCAACCTTAGTCACTAAAAACCCTAAATTTACAATTTCTAAAATAGATAATGGTATATCAGCTATTGTTGATGAACTTTATCCAGAAGTCTATGTTTTTGCTACTGGTTCTGGAACTATCAGTAATACAAATTGGTATTATGCTTTATCTGATACTGGACTTAAAGAAGTATTGTCTGTGTATTATCCACGCACAGCTTCTATGGGAAACAATGAACCAGCAACTATTAATACTTGGAAGATGAACAATCATATGAACACTACACCATTTTCTCAAGGTATAGGTTTAACAATGTGGGATTATGGTGAATTAAAAAATGGCGATACTTTTTATTACACATTCAAAAAAGAAATAGCAGACGTAACAGATTTGTATGACAGACAAGTTGAGTTAGTTGTTTTAGGTGCAGTATTCAAACTTATGGGATCAACTGTTCCACCAAGTACTACAGATACTAAAGACACAAGACAAGTAACTCAACCTGGACAAGAGAGTTCTGATTCAAGGTGGTTCTTGAGTGAATATATGCGTTCTCGTAAAGAAGAAAACATGAGACTCAAAGAAGAAGAAAGGTTTACAGTCACAAGTCGACAAACTAGGCGACAAAGGACTTATCGTGATTGACGGTTATTTCCATGTACAAATTGGAGATTACAAGTACAGACTAGCTAATAATGCTACAGACGCACATTACACTGCTAAGCTAGTTGCACTTAATGCTAGTAACGCACAAGTTACACAATCCTCTGACCAACAGCTAGATTTAAATCCTGATTCATTAATTTGGGAAAGTACTGATTGGTCTGGTGGTGAAGGTTTAAAAAAATGGAGTCAGCAAAAAGGAACTATGTATGACCTTAGTTATAAGATAGATGCTTTACATACTCCAGGAAGTATTAGATTAGCTAAAGATGTTGAAGCTAGTGGTATTACTCAAAAAGGAACATTAGTTAAAGCTAATGACAAACTAGTATTTTTTTCTCATGAGGACGATACCTATTCTGTGTATTCAGGAAACTTAGCTAATACTACTTGGACATCAAACGATACAACTGCTTTATTAGATACAGACTATTTTGCAGTTAGAGGTGACGGTGACGGAAAGTATGCTTATGTACCTCAAGGAAATGCAAATGACATTTATAGATTTGCTATTGATGATGACTACACTGTAGCTGCTACAGAGACATTATGGCAAGATGAAGACCAATCAGCAGTATTTGATAGACCATTAGTAAAAGTAGGGAACAAATTAATTACTGTTCATTTAGAAACAGATACCTTAACAGTAATTGAATACAATGTTGCATCTGGTGCTTTAGCTGGTAAAACTACAATTTTTCAAACCAATGTATCTACATTAGATTCATTTAGCAATCAAGGAATAATTACTAAAGGTGATGACGAAGCATTTGTTTGTGTAAGAACTAAACAAGGTGAAAGTGTTTTATTTAGAATAAGACCTACTTCTGCATTAGGTACAGGTTATGGTGTTGAAGTTGGAAGACTTTCTGGTTTTAGTGTTGACTGTATTTGGTATGCTGCTGGTGTTTTATTTATGGGTGGAACTTCTACTACAACTGGTGTAGGTGAAAGAGTAATTTATTATGCTAAAGGTACAGAATTAGGTTCATTTGGTTTATTAAGACAAGATGAAGATTTTACAGACGGTAAATTAGTTTTATCTACAGATGCTACTCGTATGGATAGAACTTTCTTTTTAGCACCTACTGGTTCTGCTGCTGATACCTGGACATTGTTTACTATAGACTTGTTAACAGGAGCTGTGTTTGGTGGTCCAGAGTTTACTTCTGTAGATGAACCAAACAGCGTTGTAGACTTTTTAGGCAGAGTATTTATAACACAAGATAGAACTGCTAGCTCAAGTGGTTCTTATAGAGTTGCAGACACTTATGCTTCTACTGGAGAATTAATTACTGCTGTACATGATTTTCAAGTAGCTGATGAGAAAACATTATTATCTATTAGATTATCTACTGAACCATTACCAGCTAATACTTCTGTAGAAGTATTGTATCAAAAAGATCAAAATGGTACATGGACTTCTGCTGGTACTGCTTACTCTACAACTGGTGGTACTAATCAAACTTATGAAATATCTACTAATGCTTCTTCTATAAAATTTAATAACCTTCAGTTAAAAATTAAATTAAATACTACAGATAGTTCTGTAACTCCTGTTGTTAGAGCAGTATCTGTAAGAGCTACTCCTTCTGAATATGTTAAAGAGTGGGATTTAGTTTTAGATGTAACTGATGAAGATGCTAACGCACAAGGTCAATCTTATAGTGGTGCTACTTTAATTGACAACATACAGTCTGAAGCTGATTCAGAAAATGTTATTCAGTTTCTTAATGGTTATGAAAGTAGTGATGCTGGTTCTTTTGACACCTATCAAGCAATTATTAAACAATATGGTATTCAATTAACTTCTCCAGGAGAAGGAACAATTATAGTAAGATTAAGACAGGTACATTAATTATGGTATGGTATACAAAGACTGGTAGAAGATATAAAGGACCTACTCACAAGATGAATGGTGAGACACATAGTGGTGCTAAACATTCTGCTAGATCACAAAAATTATATAAAACAAGAAGGACAAGTAGATAATGGCAGGTAGACGAGTATCTTGGGAATGGGGTGGCAAAACTCATTACGGAACTCTTATTCCTAGTAGAGAAACTAAGACAGCAAGATTTGCTAGAACAGCAAATGGTAAGATTAAAAGATTACCTAAAAGGAAATAACTATGTCACACGCAGCTAGAAAAAAATCTTTAATTAAAAAACATAATCTTAGTGGTGTGAATAAACCAAAAAGAACTCCTAGTCACCCTAAGAAATCTCATATGGTTTTAGCAGAAGAAGGACACAATTTAAAGTTAATTAGATTTGGACAACAAGGTGTATCTGGTGCAGGTAAAAATCCTAAGTCAGATAAAGAGAAAGCTAGAAGAAAAAGTTTTAAAGCTAGACATGCAAAAAATATTAGAAAAGGAAAGATGTCAGCAGCTTATTGGGCAGATAAGGTTAAGTGGTAATGGCTTATCAACAAATATCTGATTTCTTTGATCTAAGACCAGCTAAAGATGTAACCTTTGACGTTACTAGAAGTTTAAGTTTTTTTAAAGAATCTGGTGCAGCAAATCCAATACCTTTGATAGCTTTAGATAATCAGACTATACTTCCATTTATAATTGAAAATGGAGATTCAAGTAATATTAAAACAAGGGCAGGATAATTATGGCAGATAAAGTACCAGTAAAAGCAACGTTTGATGCAAATGGTGATGCAGACGGTTTAGCAGAATTTCAGGCATCTGAAACTGTGGGTTATAGCCACGGTGGAACAGGTCTTTCTTCATTAGGAACTGCTGGACAAGTAATTAAAGTTAATGCTGGTGCAGACGGACTAGAGTGGGGAACCATTGCTGGTGACATTGAAGAAATAGTTACATCAGCTACTTCTGGTTTATCTGGTGGTGCAGCTTCTGGAACTGTGACAATTATAATTGAACCTTCAAATGCTACCACTGCTACAGTTAACGGATCAGATATAGTTTTGATTGGTGACGCAGATGATAGTAACAATTTAAAAAGAACTACAGCACAAGATATTGCTAATTTAGCACCTGCTGGAGCTACAGTTGGACTAATATTGGCATTAGGATAAAGGAAATAAATGGCTGAAACATATAAAAACGCATACTTAGATGTAACTTCATCTGCACAAACCATATACACTAATTCAAGTGGTGGAACAGGTATTGTTGTAACTTTAAGAATTACAAATGTGGACGGAGCTACTGACGATACAATTACTGCTGATGTTATTGACGGAACTTCTGGTAATGCAAGAATTGCATATACAATTTCTGTTCCAGCAGATAGCACGATTGAGTTAGCAGGAACTTCTAAAATATTTTTAGAAAATGGCGATAAGATTGATTTGACTGGTGGTAATGCGTCAGGCGATTTGGAAGCATTTGCAAGTATTTTAGAAATAACCTAAAGGAGTTCAAATGCCTTATGGTTATCTAGGACAAAATCAACCTAATCAAACTGTATCTAATAGTGGTGTCTTTTCTATTACTGATGTAGCTGAACTTCAATCACAAGGAAAACTTGGTGGAAGTTTAGAACTTATTGAGGAACAAACTGCAAGTACAAGTGCAACTTTAGATTTTACAAATTTAGGAAATTATGATGTTCATTTTATGACTTTCAATAATTTTCAAGCTGATACAACAACTAGTGCAGGTGTTTATGGTAGATTATCAAACAATGGTGGTAGTTCATATATTTCAACATCAAATTATCAAAGGGCATTTTTTAGAATTAGCACAGCTGGTGCAACAGGGGAAATAAGAAGTACAACTGAAACAGAATTTGATAGTTTCTTTTCTATTGATAGTGATTATCCAAGTAGTCAAGGATATGCTTACTTTTACAATTTATTGAACAGTTCAAAATATTCTTTTGTTACTTTTCAAAGCTGGAATAGTGTTACACCTTGGACTTATTTTGGTGGTTTTGTTTTACCAGTTGCTGAAACACATAATGCATTAAGAATTTTTCCAAGTGTAAATAATTTTTTAACAGGAACTGCAAAACTCTATGGAGTAAAACAGATATGAGTGCTTTAAGATTAATTAATGAAACTAAAGCAACTTCTGTTTCATCTTTAACAATTAATAATATTTTTTCAGCAGATTTTGATATATACCAATTAACTATAGGTAATGACAATACAACAAATAATGTTATGAAATTAAGATTAGTTAATTCAAGTGGTAGTGCTATTAGTTCATCTAGTTATGATTATGCAAACTTAGAATTAAATGCAAGTACTACTTTTGGGGAAGATAAAAATACAAATGTTACAGAATTTAGAGGATTGTATGAAGCACTAGAGGGCAACTATGCAACTGTATGGTTATTTAATCCTTATTCAAGTTCTAGTTATAGTTTTATGTTGCAACAATCACAATCATTTTACACAACTGCATATCCAAGAGGTGGTAAAGGGATTGGTGTTTTAAAAACAACTGCTAGTACAACAGGAATAAATATATTTCAAACAGGAAGTGCATTTTCTTATCTTAATGTTAGAACTTATGGACTAAGGGTAGATAATGGGTAAATTAGTACAAGTAGCAACAAATACAGTAACAAGTCCAGTAAGTAGTGTTGAATTTGTTTCAAAGATAACTACTGATGATGTCTATATGGTTGCTTCAAACAATATAACTTTATCTACTGATAGTGCATTGTTGTCTATGCAATTAATGATTGGTAGTACACCACAAGGAACTGCAAACTATGACAAAGCAGGTAAATTGTTGAGAGCAGATACAACTTTTGGTAATGTGTCATCAGTAAATGATACTTTTGGATATTATGATACAATTTTAGGTACTGCAACACAAGAACAAGCAAACTTTATTTATTACTTTTACAATTTAAACAATAGTTCAGAGTATTCATTTTTTTCTGTAGAAAATGTTTTTAGGAATAATTCATCTGTACTACAGGGATTAGCAGGTGGTGGTGTATATACAGTTGCTGAAGCACACAATGGTTTAAAATTTTATGCAAGTACAGGCAACATAGCTAGTGGAACATTTACATTATATAAGGTGTTATAGATGAGTGATAAAAGTAATAAGTATGGATATGTAGGGGTAGATATACCTGCACAAAGTTTTGGTGCAAACAAAGGTGTATTCAATCCTGCTGAAATAAATGACTTAGTAGCAAATAATCAATGGACTACTTTTGGACAATTAGAATTAATTGAAACTCAAACTTATTCAGGTGCAGTAGCAAATATAGATTTTCTTAATTTACAAGAGAGTACATACAATGTTCATTTATTAACTGTTAATAATTTAGGAGTTACTGCAAGTGGTGGTCAAGGGTTAGTACAGTTTTTTGAAAGTGGAGTAATAGAAACTGCAAATGTTTATCAAAGAGCTTGGCAATATGGAAATGCTACAGGTACATTTGGGGAAAGTAAAAGCACAGCAGATGATACAGTTTTTTCTTTTTATGTATCAACAGGTGATGTAACTTCAAATTTTTATTTATACATTTATAATGCAGGGGATAATTCTAAATATACTTTTGCTACAGGACAAATGGCTAAATATGATGTTGCAACACCACAGATGCAATTTGGTAGTGGTGTATTACCACAGACAAGTATTGTAAATGGAATAAGAATAAAAGATAGTTCAGGTGCTAATTGGACTTCTTTTGACATATCTCTATATGGAATAAGGTACTCCTAATGGCTACCAATCTTGAATTTATAAAATCTGCTAGTGCTGATAATGTAACTTCTTTTACTATTACAGATATTTTTTCAGATAAATATGATGTGTATGAAGTTTTTGTTAGGGGAAATGGTAGTCAAAATGTTGGCAGTTTAAATGCTGAATTTTTAGATAGTAGTGGAACAGATATTGCACAAGGTGCTTATGATACTGCAATATTAAGATTAAATCCTGCTTCAACTTTTGGTGAAGTTAGAACTACTAATGCAAACAGTTTTGAGTGGGCATATCCTAGTGGTAGTGATTTTGATTTTGGTGCTAAAATTACTGTATATAATCCTTATTCAACTTCATCTTATACTTTTGCAACAATTCAATCAATGGCTAAACAAGGGGAAAAAGCTATTGTAGTTGCTAAATCTACAACAAGTGCAGAACAAATGGCATTTTATGCTAATCAACATTTTACACCAATTAATGTATCAGTATTTGGAGTGAAATAAATGAGTGGCTCATTAATAAAAATAGATGAGGAAATAGTTTCATCAGCAGTAGCAAGTGTAACTTTAGGTGGTAGTAATTGGGATAGTTCTTATGATGTTTATGTTGTTAGGTTAAATGGAATTGAAAGTGATGATACAACTGCTAACAGATATTTATATGGCAGAGTTTTAACAAGTGGTACTGCACAAACAGATGCAAATTATGATTATGCAAGTAAAGGATTGTGGTCAAATGGTGGATTTCAAAATAATTATGTTACAAATTCAACATTTTGGTATATAAGTGGTAGTGCTATGAATGGTGTAGAAACACAGGGTAAAGAAAGTTTAAATGCAGTTTTATATTTGTTTAACTTTAACAATGCAAGTGAATATTCTTTTATCACAGAGGAAACAGGTACTCTAAATGGTGATGGACAATTATATGGTGGTCAGGGTGGTGGTGTAAAAACTACTGCTGAAGCTAACAATGGTATGCAGTTCCTATTTTCTGGTGGCAATATCAGAACAGGTAGTGCAGTTTTATATGGTTTAAAGAAGTAAGTATAAGAAATATATAGTAAGATAGGAGAGATATGGCAACATTAGAAGAACTAACGGTTATAGCAACTCAAGAAGTTGAGG
>Ga0222715_10001041_pt1 | contig 27293 bp, 44 predicted proteins | sample C33_9DmetaG_FD_165056 | JGI IMG/M metagenome (GOLD analysis project Ga0222715, IMG submission 165056) | Estuarine water microbial communities from San Francisco Bay, California, United States - C33_9D | ecosystem: Environmental > Aquatic > Marine > Unclassified | place: USA: California...
GCCATCAACAAAGAAACCAAACACCATATCACCCTCTTTTGGTGCATAAGGATTTGGATTGTTAGTAGGTAATGATGGTGTTGCCCAAGGTAAGTCTTTCGTTGGTAAACGCATTTTATCGTCTGCGTGCCAACCAACACACCTCACTCGACAGCGGCCAAGTTTAAGTGGGTCTTTTCTGTCTTCAACGACACCCACCCACCAAATAAAACCATTTTTACCAGCAAAGTTCTTTTTATCTTCGTTTTCCATATTAATAGTTTTCTATTGCTCTCGTTTGCATTGGATTATCAGAAGCAATAAAATCTTGATTTGTGGAAGTAGAAGCCACTTCAATAATGGTTTCATGTTTATCAAAACTAATAATTTGTCTTGAATTTACAATTAAATGACGACCACTTAAAGATTTATCTTGTTCTGAAACATTTGTTTCTTGTATACCTATTTCAGGCATTTCAACATTAACATTATAACCAGAAGACAATTGGAAGTTTCCTGGCATTACAAATTTTAATCTTTTTGACATTAAATGTTTTATGATAGATTTCCTTTGAAAAATCTGATTTTCATAATCTTCAATATAAGTCAAAGACGTTGGGTCTTTAGCTTTAATGTATGCACTATATTTTCTTGCTGTTCCAAAAATGTTTACAATTTTATGAGAGTCAAATGCTTTATAGATACTCCCTCCAGCTCGATTTTTTGTGTCTGAAGCATTTGGTTTATCATTTCCGTGTTTCATTGAACCATATACATCCAGAAAACTAATTCCTTTTGAACCAATTGTTCGTGTCATAGGATCAAAACCTATAAATTTACCAGCATTAACTCCACTTCTTATTTTTTCCATTGAATCATTTTGACTCACAACTTCATAATGTCTCGCTGAAGAAATCTCAGATATACTACTTTCTTTTTCGGTGTTTTTTGGTTGAAATTTTACATCTAAAACTTCGGGCAATGTCAATAGTTTTGACAATGAAACAAAATTATATCCTGATATATTTTGAAAAAATACATAATTGGGTGAACTTTCTAAATCAACGGCTCGCTTTGAACACCATTCGATGGCCTCTAATGGCCTTAAATTGGGAATCACAACTTTTTTAATTCCGGATGTTTCTTGATATAACCCTGTTAAATTATTTTTTGGTATTTTCAAATAATCAAGCATAATTCGCTCAACTATTTCTGAATATTTTCCTGTATAACTTTGATTGACTCGTTGTTGGTCTGAAAATAATAATTCATCTGAAACAAAATGAAGAATATATTTTTCTTTACTTTGACTTATATTTGTTCTATCAGATTGTTTGTATATACGAAATGCTTTTTTAAATGATGCTATATCAGAATCCTTGTCTTTTTTGATTGAAATTAAAAGAGATTCTGAACCATCAAAAATTAATTTGTTTGATAAACCAACAGCATCTGTAATTAATATTTGGCCATTAATAACAGGGAGAAAGATAGAATCAAATATGTTGATTTCATCAAAAAGGCCTTTTATATCAATTGTGTCAACTTTTGTTACAATTGAAACATTTTCAAGAAAGAAATCGGTTGATTGCTTAACGCCAAATTCACTCATTTATAATTTAATCACTCTTTTAAATTCATCTTCTACAATTGAAACAAAATCATTTCTAAGTAGGTTTATTTCTCTTTTAGCTTCATTTTCTTCTTGTTCATATACATAATATGTTTTTGTTTCTTTTGAAACGGTTTCTGTAATAGTTTTTCCATCAGATAGTGTATGAGAAACCGAAGTTGCCCCAACATTTGCATATGTATTTGCATCTATTTCAATTTTTTCTTGTATTGTTGTTCCATCAACAGAAGTTCTAGTGATAGTTTTATAATACGAATGAACATTATTTACATCTTGACACCATTCTAATCCAGTTTGAACTGTTGTATTAGCTGCACCATTAGCTGTATATTTTTTACTTACAAAATCTATAAACTCATCTTGTTTTAAAGGCCAATCATATTGTGGGTCAATAATATCATTAAACAATAAGACTATCCAATGCCTTTCTGAATGGCCATAGTATTTGTAAGCAATAATCTCTGGAGTATCACTATCTTTAACGGTGTATTTGTAAAAAGCGTTTTCATTTTCTTTTAATTTGTTTTCAAATCCAAAGCGTGAAACAATATTTGTTACAGAATCTACTCCAGTAGATTGTGAATTACTGGTATATGGAGTTTTTGGAAAGTAATTGAAATATTTTGCCATTTTTTATCCTAAAGTCCTGGACCTATTGTGCCAGATGGACTTATTGCACGTTGTCCTGGAACAGCATTAGCGTTGCTTCTATTTTTTGTTCCAGGATTTCGTAAATCATTTTTTGTAAGAATTGTTGTTTCTGTAAATTGTAATGTTAATTGAATAGCTGTAGGCATACCTGTTCTACCAAGAGAAGCAATATTTTCACCAGGAACTTCATAAGCAGACCATCCATTTGGTGCATAATTAACATCAATTGTGGTTAATACACAACCTGGTGCTACGCCTGGAATATTTGGGTTTTCTCCTGCGCCATAATAAAACTTGATATCAAACTCGGATGGCGGCCTTAGTGTGAGGTTTCTTGATTCTCCATCGCCTCCATATTCTGGTGCTTGATGATATTTAAATCTATCAATAATGTTTTGAACTTCTAATGCTTCTTGTTCATCTCTTGGATAAAACATAAAATCAAATTGAAATGTTCTAAAATTTGGAGACTGATAGACCATTTCAAGCATAGGGTTCATAACTTTACCTAAGGTAGCTAGGCTAAGCGCTCTTCCCACATCATCTCCTCCGCCAAGAGAGCCTGCTAAATTTTGAGTTGCACCAACCGCAAGGCCTTCGAAAGTGGTCTGCATGATATCGGATCCAGCTTTTATTACAGCATCAAGTGTGCCTTTATCTTTTGGATTATCTTGAAATGCTTTTAAGGCTGATTTACCAACTGTTGCTATTTGTCCAGCGAGACCTAATTGTGCTTGGTCATAATTTTGTGTGTGATTATACATTAATGTATCAGGCATATATAACGCTATAGTTTCTTTTGTCAATCTAGTTGTGTTAATTAATCTTGTATTTGATATTCTTTTAATATTAGTATCAAGAATTGTATTTGTTGATTGAGTATTTCCTTGTAGGATATTATTAGATTGGCCAAATATATTTTGAAGTCCACTTTTTACACTTGACCCCGCTTTATTTAAAAGTGAGCCAACTTGACCTGATATTCCACCACCAACACCACTAGATAAATTAGATAATTGAGAACCAACATCATTTAATCCTAAACCATTTATAGATGATTTAATTTGATTAATACCACTAGCAAGTTTATTTGTTATTTCACTACCAGTTGATATGTTTTGTATATTTGTTAAATTACTAGGAATACTACTGGGTGTTTCATTTGCATCTGGATTTGCTCCAGCTGCAATAGTTGTTTTTTTTTGTTCGCGAATATAAAACACCATGTAATGGCCTTTATCAAAAGAACCAACATCAATTGGATATCTAAAAGAATCTCTTTTAAATTCTCCTCCTTTATCTTCCAGTGCAGCTAAAGGACCAAACCCTTCTCTTTGATTGTTGTTAAATTTGATATCGCCGAAGCCAAAAAGTGACATATTTTTATCCGTAAATTGGTATAAGTAGCATAAGTATATTTATGCCTTATTCTGGAAAATTTACTCCTAAAAATCCAAGTAAATATAAAGGCAACCCATTTAACATTATTTATCGTTCATCGTGGGAACGCCGTGTTATGAAATACTTGGATGAAAACAAAAACTGCATATGGTGGGCAAGTGAAGAGGTCCCCATACCATATGTCTCGCCCGCCGATAATAAAAAACATCGTTATTTTCCAGATTTCATTGCAAGGGTGTTGCAAAAAGATGGTTCTGAAAAAACTCTGATGTTAGAAGTTAAACCGGAAAAACAAACACAACGACCTGTTCAAAAAAGAAGAACAAAAACATTTCTAAATGAAACAATTGCATATGCTATCAATCAAGAAAAATGGAGAGCAGCTGATTTATTCTGTAAAGAACATGGTTGGCAATTCATGTTAATTACAGAAAAAGAGTTGGGCATTTAATATAAATAGAGTAATGCCATATTTAATTGATAGAATCAAAGAGTCTTTAGCTAAAGAAGGATTAACACCACGAACTCAAGAAGCTCGTGAGTGGTTATTATCTAAAGTAGAAGAATTGCGTGTGTCTCGTAATTCTTTGATGAAAAACTCCGACAAACTAACAGATTCTACCATTATTGGTAAGATGTATTTTTATTTTTATGACCCTAAAACTAAAGAGAAGTTAAAATATTTTGATAATTTTCCTTTAGTGATACCGGTTGAAGAATACTCGAATGGATTTCTTGGATTAAATTTGCATTATATTCATCCAAAGTTTAGAATAAATCTATTAGACAAATTAAGTGAAACATTAAGTAATGATAAATTTGATGAAAAAACAAAGTTTAGATTATCTTATAGTTTTTTAAAGTCTGCTTCTAAAATATATGAAGCAACACCATGTATTAAAAGGTATTTGTACAATCAAGTAAAATCAAGTTTTTTACAAATAAACGCTGATGAATGGGACATAGCCGCACTACTTCCTGCTGAGAATTTTAGTGGTGCTTCAACAAGTCAAGTTCATGCTGATTCAAGGAAGAAATTTTAATGTCATTTTCGCCAAATTTATTTTTATCAAATGTAAAAGGAAAAAGCGGCCTTGCACGACCGGCTCGATTTGAGGTAATTCTACCTATTCCACCATATGTTAGTGAATCTGTTGGAAATTCTATTATTGAAAAGATATTGAATTTTCCTAATTCAGTTTTCAATGATGTTTCTGATGCAATTAATTCTGCATTAGGGGGTACTGCTGGTCAAGATGAGTTTTCCCGTTCAGGCAATTCATCATTGTCTCGTTACTTAGCGCTTCAATGTGAAGCTGCAGAATTGCCAGGAAAAACACTACAAACAGCTGATGTTAAGATTTATGGTCCAACATTTAAGGTTCCATATCAAACAATGTATTCTGATATGAATTTAACATTTTTATGTACCAACGATTTTTATGAAAGAAAATTATTTGACAAATGGATGGAATCAATTATGCCATCAGATACAAATAATTTAAGATTTCCTAAAGGAGAGAAATCACGATATATGTGTAATATTAAAATTGTGCAATATGATGATTTTATTAAGAAAATATTTGCCGTTGAGTTGTTAGATGCGTTTCCAGTTGGTATCGCACCACAAACACTTAACTGGTCTGATGATAATTTTCATAGGTTAACGGTTTCGTTTGCTTATCAAAAGTATAGAGTAACCTATGATGGAAATTATGATTTAGGTCAAGCCGCCGCTTCACTATTCGGTGTAGCCGGTTCAAGACTTTTACCATTTGGAAGAGCATTTTAATTATTAAAGCGAGGATATTATGTTACCGAAGTTAGATGTACCCACCTATGAAGTGAATTTGATATCAACTGGAAAGGCTATTCGTTTTAGACCATTTCTAGTTAAAGAACAAAAGTTGTTTTTAATGGCATCTGAATCTGATGATCCAAAAGAAACAGTTGGAGTAATAAAACAAGTATTAAAAAATTGTATTATTGATGAAATTGATATTGATACTTTACCAACATTTGATTTAGAATGGTTGTTTATACAACTACGAGCTAGGTCGGTCGAAGAAGTTGTTCATTTAAATTATAAATGTAATAACAACGTCAAAGATGAAGAGGGTAAAGATGTTAAATGTAATGGAGTTGTGGAGCTTGATATTAATTTACTTGAGATTCAACCAAGTAGAAATCCAGAACACACAAACAAAATACAATTGAATGATAATTTAGGATTAGTATTAAAGTATCCCACATTTGAGATGATTCAGAAAGTTGAATCAGAAAAAAGTGATGATATGATTACTAATGTTTTGGTTGATTGTATTGATTACATTTATGATAAAGAACAAATGTATTATGCAAAAGATACAACCAAAGAAGAATTAACAGATTTTGTGGATAATCTTCAACAAAAAGATTTAGAGAAGATTAGAGTGTTTTTTGATACCGTACCACAAGTTAAAAAAGATGTGACTTTTGAATGTCCTCGTTGTAAGTATAAAGAAGACATCGCAATACAAGGAATTCAAAATTTTTTCGTCTAATTTTTCGTTATGATACCCTAGGTAATTACTATCAGACTAACTTTGCTTTAATGCAACATCACAAATATAGTCTGACAGAACTTGAACTAATGATACCTTGGGAAAGAACCATTTATGTTAATATGTTAATTAAGTTTTTAGAAGAAGAAAAAGAAAGAATTCGTTTACAACAAATGCAGAGAAAAAGTAGGTAATGGCTAATACGTTCAACAAATCTATATCTGAATATAAAGAAAGTCTTGCAAAAGATTTAGGATATAATAGCTATAAAGAATACCTTCAAGCAAATAAAAAAGACTATTCTGGAAATATGAAACAGCGCCTCGAACAAGGGGCTGGTTTTAAAGAATCTTTTTCTGGTAGTATGGGCGAATCATATCAAGGCTTAAAAAAGAAACTTAGTCCTAAAAATATTGCTAAAACATATTACATGAATTTTTTCAAAGGCGATGATATATTCTCAGCTTATATGAGAGGTCGTCTAAACAAAAAGAAATCAACAGAACCAACAAAACCAATAGAAAAAGTAAATCCATCAACTCCAAAAATGGAGTTTATGGAATCCTTTGATAAAAAGTTAGTTGGTCGAGATAAAAAAGGAAAATTTACAAAACTCACTGAAGAAGAACAGTGGGAACAACAAAGAAAATATGGTTTAACAAAACTTACAGCATTATCACCAACACCAGTGGGCGGTGGAGAAGGTGGTGATATGGGTGGTGGAGGAGACTTTGCTGGTTTGTCGGGTATTGCAAAAGATGTAATGTTAATCCGTAATGCGGTCAGCCAACTTCTTTCTTTTGAAAGAGAAGGTAAAGAGCAAGGTGGCCGTGCTGAGCAAATACGATTCCTACAAGAACAAGATGCAAGAGAAGCTGCTTTAGAAACATCGCCAACACAAGTTAATGCTGAAGTTGAAACGACAGGTGGAGGTGAAAAGAAAGGTGGTAAAGGACTTTTAGGTTCACTCATGTCTCTTGTTCCCACTCTATTTGGTTTTCTTAAAACTGGCATATTAAAAGCATTTAAAACAATATTCAAACCATCCAAACTTCTTAAACTATTAGGCAAGGCTTTTCTTATAGGAACAATTATTGTTTCTCTATTCAAAGGAATAATGGCTGGTTTTGATAGATGGAAAGAAACAGGTTCAATATCAGAAGCCATTATTGCTGGTCTTGGTGCTATTGTTGATTTTATTACATTTGGATTATTAGGTGAAGAACAGGTCAGAAAAATATGGGATACTGTTGGAGACTTTTTAAAACCAATAAAAGATTGGATTGTAGATGCGTTTTATAATGTAAAAGATTGGATTGTTAATAATATAGGAATACCACAATTCTCTATTCCTATTCCAGAATGGATAAGATGGCTTGCAGGAAAAGCTGGTTATGACCTTGGTAATCCAACAATAGGCCCATATTATCCATTTAAAGAAAATCCAAAAAGCGCTGAAGATGAGTTTTCAAAAAGACCAGTTCCTGAACCACAAGAACTAAAAGAGGTTGAAAAACTTTCAGATAGAGATAAAGCTATTTCTGGTATTGTTGTTCCAAATCAAGCAGTTGGTATAAAAGACAAATCAAAAGAAGATACCAAACCAGAATCAAAAGGAATGGCTAAAAAGGTTTCAGCTACAGCCGAAGACATGACAAGTCCAGTAAAAGCTGAAAAAAGTCGTGATATGCAAGGTATGTTAGGCAACTTCATGGGTGATAATATGGACAAATTATCACCACAAGCATTTGGTGGTGCAGCCAGTTTAGCAGAAACATTTTTTGGTGAAAAAGTTGATAGAGATGCTATGAATAAAGGTATACAATCCGACATGGGCAAGGCTGATGCTTTTATGAAAGGTGGTGGTTTAGAAGCTGCTTTTGGTCAGATGGGTGAAAGAAGTAAAGATGCAGCCGGTTCTTTAGATGCTGCTCAATCAGCAATATCAAATAAAATTAAAGCTGGTGGTGTTACACCTGAACCAGTTACACCATTTGGTGCAGCTTCATCAGGAGAAGCTGTTATGAAAAGTTCTTCTGAGGTTGAAACAGGACAAAGAGCAGAAATGTCACAAGATTCTGGCAGTATGATTAATGCTCCACAAATAAAAAATCAATCACAAAATTCAAGTAAATCTCCACCACCAGCTGAAGTATTGAACTTTGAATTTGCTAATCAATTAACTTGGACTTAAAGTAGATGGCTGAAACTTCACCTACACTTGAAAAGCAAAGAAAAGTAAGTTTAGATGTCTATTCGGTCATTAGCGAAAGTGTATCTGCTATAGCTAGAGATTTTATTGAATATGTTAAACTCAGAACAGGTTCAGACGTATCTCCTTCACTAACCACACCAAGTGAATCTTTAACACCATCACCTCAAGTAGATGTAAAAGTAACAACAAAAGAAAAAAAAGAAAAGACAAAAAGTCTATTAGGTAAAATTCTTGAAATGTTTTCTCTTGGCAACATAACAAAAGTTCTAATGGGTTTAGCCATAGTTGGTGGTATTGTTGCTGTTATGTGGGATAACTTTAAAGAATCATTTACTTCATTTTTCTCAAATCTATGGGAAAACTTAAAAGAAGGATTTGATAATCTCACCCAATGGTTTGGTGATTTGTTTGATAAAGGTGGAGAGTTATTAAGTAACCTATGGAGTGGTGTTAGTGACTTCTTTCAACCAATTATTGATTCAATATCAAACTTAGTTACCGGAATAGCAAACTGGTTTGGCGGAAAATTTACAGAATTAAAATCTTGGATTACTGGTGTAGATTTAAAAGAAGAAAAACCCGTAAAACAAAAAGCAGAAACTCCTAAAGATAAAAAAGGTGAAGAGTTAGAGAAACAAGTTAAAAAAGAAATTAAAGAAAGAAAACAAGAACAGAAAAAACAGGAAGTTCAAAAAGCAAAAGAAGAAGCTAAAGAACCAACTCCTGTTCAAAAACCAGTAACAAAACCTACACCAGCGAAAAGTAAATTACCACCTGGTGTTGTAAGAGATGCTGACGGAACATATTATTATAAAGGCAAAGGATTTGCTTTTTCAAAAGAAGTTGAAGAAAAGTATTCAGAAAAAGAAAATGTTGAACTTTATATGAAATATGTTGATTTGATGGAACAAAGAGGTCAATTAGACCAATTGCCAGGTGATGATGCAAAATATAAACAACTTATAGAAAAACAAAAATCAGAATTTAAAGAAGAAGCATCAGCAACAAAACCATCACCAGATAAACCATCAAGTAAAGTAAGTGGTATGGAAGACACCAAGGCGATGATTAAAAGGCATGAGGGTGTTAGAAACAAACCTTATAAAGATTCGTTAGGACTCTGGACGGTGGGTGTGGGACATCTAATTGGTAATGGTAAGTCATTACCGCCTGAAATGAATAGAACATTTAGTAATGAAGAAGTTGAGGCGATGTTTGAAGAAGACTTTGCTCATCATAAAAAAATTGCTGAAGGCACACCTGGTTATTCTCAAGCAAATGAAGCCGGTAAAGGTGCATTTATTGACCTTGCATTTAATATGGGCAAATGGTGGCCAAAATGGCCAAATACAAAAAAGGCACTTGAAGCTGGTAACTTCACATTAGCGGCAGAAGGATTAAAAGATAGTAAATGGTTTAAGCAAGTAGGCAATCGTGGTGTTACAATTACAAATTTAGTTGCACAAGCTGGTGACGGTCAAGGTTCTTCAATAGCTACAGCATCAAACGATGTAGCGGTAAGTAAAAGAAGTATGATGAAATCAGGAGCACCAACAGTTATCAATGCACCATCAACAACAAATATGAATATTACAAACGATGATATTGTTATACAGAAAAAAAGAGAAAATACAGGAACAATAGCATCTAGATTATCATAAAAAAATACCCGCCAAAGCGGGTATTCTCATTGAATCTAAATCTTAACTTTCAGCAAGATTTTTAAAATAGTCTAATTCCTCATCAGATTCAGCAATTGCTGAATCAACTTGATTTAATCCAGAACTAATATCATCATCAATCTCAGGCATAGAAGACCCTACAGCAACATCTTCAGCGCGAGTTTTTGCTACAACATCACCACCATCAAAACCTAATACTTTATCAAGTCTAGCTTTTAATTGTTCATATGATTTGAAATTTTTAGGTTGTAAGAATTCTTTTAAAGAATATTCTTGTTGCCATAATTTCTCAAGTCTCTCATCATCACCACCAAGAAGTGGTTCTTTATCAGCAAACTCAGATTTATCATAATTACGGTAACCTTCTACATTACGAATCTTAAGTTTAAAGTTTGCGCCGTCCCATAAGTCAAATGGATTTACAGGTGTTTCGTCAGCAAACTCAGGATTCATTGCTTCAGTAATCTTATCAAAGATTTTTTTACCAAATTTATATAAACGAATTTGTCCTTCGTTTTCTGGATGAGATGGGTCAGAAACAACAAAGATGTTTGCAATATAATGTAAGCGTCTTTTTTGCTTACGAGCAATATCTTTATTTGCTTCAATACCGGAGTTCCATAATGTTGAATTATATTCTGAAACTGGATCTTTTTGTCCCAATGTGGTCAGAGAGTTTTCAATATACCAACCACCGGGTCCTTGAAAACCATGGTCAAAATATCGAACCCATGGAAGAGCATCGTCACCGTCAACAGCAGGAGCTGGTAAAAAACGAATAACGGCCATACCGTTACCTGCTTTATCAACTTCTGGTTTCCAGAATCGATTATCTTCTGAACTATTAGAGTTTTCGGATTGATTGGTTGAGGTTTCAATCGCCTTAGTTAGTTTTTCTAAGCTAGAACGATTGCGTTTGAGATTTGCAAAGCTTGTCATTGTATTTTCCTTGTATAAATTGTATGTTTATCTTATCCACAGTATTCATAATATAGATTTATTTATGCTTCTCTCCAATAATCTTTTTGAGTAGCATTTTATATCTTACTACATCTCTTGGTAGAAATGCGGCAAACTTTTGAACTTTTCTTTTAAACTCAGGCCAACGAATATTGTCTTGTATCTTATTATCCCATTCAGGCACAAAGTTTAAAATAGTGTTCAATAAACAAAAGGTTTCTATCGCAATATCATGTTGTAATGTCATTGTCAATAGTTTTGGATAGTCTCCATTTGTTTTAATCAGGTCATTTGGATTACTAATGTCTTCAAATAACCTTTTACAATCACTCTCAAAAAAATAAGAAAGGGATTGTAAAACTTTTTTGTGTTTTAAATATCTTTTGTTAGCTTCTTCTGTTAATAAATCACCAACCCATATAGAATCTTTTTCAATAAAATTATAGACAATAAAATGAAGCATATCATCTTTGTCTGTATGTTTTCTGGAAAGTTTGTAGAAGTGATATTTGTCTTTACGATTTTCAAACTGTTCAGGTGTGGTTTTTACTTTACCATTATATTTGAAAAAATCAAATTTATCACTGGTAAAATGAAGTCTAATTGCATTATATAATATGTAAGTGTCGTAACCTGTCATGTAATCATAAAATAAAAAGGGAGTTTTTTAGAGGTCTCCCAAACTCTATAATAAATTTACCACCAGCCAGTTAATTTGCCGACTAGCTCTACCACGACAACAGCCACGGCAGCATTAAGCACTAAGTGCCAATCTAAACTAGGCATAATAGTTCCTCCTATTATAGTTTTGGGTTGTTATTTTTATGAGACAACAACGAAACTCATATTGGCAAGCGATTCCCCTTCTCCTTCAACATATTGTTGTCCATAGCATCCATCTCTAAGCGAGATTTTAGATTGGCGTTACAAAGTGTTGCCGCTACTTCCAATTCTAATCCTGTATCTTTACAATGAGCCACAATTGCTTCAATATAATTATAATCTGTTTTTGCTACGATTTCATGTATTTGCTTGGCAAATTCTGCCATTTCGTTTTTTGTTGGCATTATTTTTTACCTGTTGTTGGTTCAATTCTATGTGTATATGCGTATGCTACACAAACTGCATCAATCTCTGAAGCATAAGCACATCTAACAGAAAGTGGGTCGATACCTTTTGATATGGCATCTTCTACGTTTTTGGACATTAACTTTCTATCTTCAGTGAGATAATAATTATAAGAAAATATTCCTGATAATAAAATCACAGTAAAACAAATTACAGTTGTTATAAAAATAAAATTCGTTTGTTTATCCATCATATATCCTTTTTCACATAAAAAATATGTTTACCTATCATAGCAACTTTATTCATACCTTTTCGCCAATGCGGTCTTACATAATCAGCGTGATAAAATAAAGCGCCATTTGAGGGGTCATTCAATTTATCATAATTAGCATATACATGCACAGCTAATTTAATAGTTTTATTATACACGTCAACATGGTCTTTTGTCAAGCGTTTGAATGATTTTTTGCCTTGACAGTACCAAGAAAATTGACAAATATCTCTCACCTTTCTTTGTTTCACAACCGAACAAATATCATTAGGAAATTGTTCATTTTTTACTCGGTTTAATGTCACAAAAGCTACCGCTACTTGTCCACTTTTTGGTTCTTGTGCGGCTTCATGGAAAATATTTTCAGCCAAACACATTATTTGTTTCTGTGTGTTTGGTGTTAATTGGTCGTAAGTTACATTATAAAGGTAATTACTTGTTTGATATGCTTCAATTTGAACTGCTTTTTTACCAACTTGAAATATTAATATTGATGAAAATATTGCAAGTATAGTAGGAATAATAAAAATCAATACTCGTTGCATACATTCCCCTTTTAGTGAAAATGTTATATTATTTATATGCCTAAAACACCTAAAGCATACATCCACATGATTGGCATAGTGTAACTGGTGATTCTTTACTCATATTTTGTTTAAAACCACACTTAGAGCACGATTTATCAAACATTCTTTCGTTTGGCCAACCATTAACATAATCAAATGGATCCTTTTCTTTTTTCTTGCCAAAGATTCTTTCCCATCCATCTTCAAACTCTTTTGTATTCGATTTTGTTGATATTGAATCACCCGTGATATCATTTTTTGCAGCCATTATTGATACATTCCATATTCGTGTAATATAGTTACAATTCCAAGAATAACAGTCAAGGCAGCTAAAAACTTAATAATCATTGAAATGAAACCACTGCCCAAATATAAAACAACAGCTAAAGCAATAACCAACCAAACATCATTAATATCAGCTTGAGATAATTCTTTTGGTAATTGTTCAATGTATTCCCGAACCTTAGTTTCTTCTCTTAATATTGGCATAATTTATTTCCTCACAAAGTAGCATAATATTCATCAATAAAATAATTTAAACCTCGGACATAATCTTCTTTTTCTTTTACAAAGATTTGAGTATGTCCATTAGCAACCGCAATTGCAACAACTATTTGATTAATAGGCTTTCCTGTTCTTTCTTCAAACATTAAAGCATATGCAGAGCATTGCATAAAATAGTTTTCAATCCATTCTTCATTCTTTTCTTTACTTGCTGTTTTAAAATCAATCACCGATAGTTTATCATTCCATTCAGCAATACAATCAACACGACCAGCTAATTTTAAATCATCTGAATAAAGTGCTTGTTCTAAAGCATAAATTCTACCAATGTGTTTGTCTAAAACAGGTTTGATTTTATAAAATAATTCTTTTGCATCAGGCATAACCGAATTGAGTCTTATAGGTGATAATTCATTTTTTAAATACATCTCACATAAAGAATGTAATCTTGTTCCTCGACTTGACGCTTGAGTGGATATTTTATTTGCTTCTTCATCACCAACTCGTTCTCTCCATTCTAATATTGCTTTTTTATTATATTCGGAGAGAACGGTTGTGACTGATGGATAAGCATCACCATTTGGTGTAATATATCTACGACCATTTGGTGTAGTTTCCGAACTTAAGTCAAACTCAAGTTCTTTTATTTTTTCAAAAGAAAAACCCATTAAAAATTAATTGTATATCCTAAAATAATTTCATCAGAGTTTGCATCTCTATCTCTCTTAGCATAACCTAGAGAAACGGTGTTATCGTTTTCTAATTTATAACCAAGGTCTGCTTTATATGTCACATCATGTTGGCCAGATTCACCCCAAGCATTTCTAAATCGAACACCGGTTTTAACAGACCAATCATCATCTAAATTATATTTTACACCTGGTTCTAAACCCCAATATGTAAAATGATTACTCGATTCATATTTTTCACCAACACTCGCTCTTATATAAGTTGATAAATCATCGGTAAGTTTATATGATGGAATTGCGGCAACCTCAATTCGTTGATTGCTTGAAGCGCCGTTATTGTGTCGAATTCTTGTATAAAGTTCAGTGGCAAACGAATCATTCCAATGTTTACCAAATTTAATACTACCTTTATAAGCATCTACATCTTTTTTGTTATCTTCAAAAGCTGTACCAAATCCAATATAGTATCCTTTTTTATCAGACTTAGCTTCTGTTTCATGGCTGTCAGCATAGACAATAGTTGTCATTGTCAACAAAGCAAAATATACAATTTTTTTAATCATTTATTTCTCCAATGTTTTTCTACAATATTTTCAGTTTTAGACCTTTTTAGGGTCTTGTTTTTTGCATAACGATCCGCAAGTGGACTACCTGGATTTTTTTCAGCAATCTTAGCCATAACCTCTTTAAAGGTATCGTCAGTTTTTGCTTCCATGTTGTCACCCACACCACCAACAATAGTAAATCCTGTTGGAACTTGTTCAATGTGTGGATTTTTTTTTAATAATTCTTCTTTTGCAGCTATAGAGATGAAATCTTCAAAAACTTCATTTGTTTCTGTATTTCTAAAGTGATAAACTGGCATAATCTTCCTCAAACCATTTAGGTACTTCTCGTCTTGTCCATTTTGCAATGTGTCTTTTTTTCTCGTTGTAATATTTATGGTATGATTCTAAGACATTTCCAGGTATCTTACATTCATCAGGCATAGCCGGTGTTGGAGGATAGAAATTTCCATCCGATATATTTATAGGTGGCTTTTCTAAGGCCTTCAATAAACGGCTACAAGCATGCTGTTTGCCATATCGAAAAGTATATTCAAGAAGTAGGTTCTTCCACATTGCAAACAGCCACTTGTAGTTCTGTTGATTTGCTCTCACCCAAACTCCACTTGGATGGTTTACGTGAGAGGCTTTCATCAATTCATGTTCTCGCTCATCAGTCAACCGCCATCGTTTAATCTTACGACCATTAGCCGTTTTACCATAATACTCTGTGCCATCTAAAACACGATGAGCGGTTGACATCAACTGAGCATACTCAATACACATTTTTGTTGAATGTTTATCAAGGTGCATTTCTGCACATCTCTTAGGGTCTTTATCTAAGTAAAAAATATTCATTACTGAGCAATTACGGAGTCTTGTTGTGCATAAGGAATAACCTCAACATCAGGACTACCAGTCAAAGCTTGAATCTCAGCAATTTCATTTTCTTTTACATTTTTCACCGATTCTTCCAATTCTTTGAATCGTTTAGAACCTTGAAATTTAGCTTTAAGTTTTTCATTTTTCCAGACTTCTTGTAAAAGAATTTTATTAGCTTGGTCAGGTACATAGCGTAGTTTTACATATGCACGATAACCACCTTCACCAGAATGTATGAGAGACATATTAGTTCTTTGAACACCAATCATGTTTACTTGAGCAACAACTAATTTTGTTGTTCTATCAATTTCACGAATAACAGATGTGTCTAAATCACCAATTTCTGTTGCATAATCTTTCATCATAGCACTTGTGTGTGATGAGAAATTAGCAGCTAAATCTCGTTTAGCGGACAAGGTTGCTTTATCTAAAGCAAACTGCATATCTTTTGAGTATTCAGTAGCAACAGCATATAAATTACCATCTTCTTCTTCCAACTCAGCATTATACCACTCAGGATAGGATACTTCAATACCAGCTTCTGCTGTTTCCGAATCAGACTTGGTGTCTAACTCAAATCCTGTTGTGTATTTTACAGAGCCACAACCAGTTGCAAATAATGAAGCAACTAATAAGGCAATTAATTTTTTATTTTTCATAATGTATTTCCTCTTTTCATAATATAAACAAATTCATTCACAACTTTTCGCTTTTGAACGGGTATGGTTTTTATAAAATCTTCCATCTCAATTTTATTATACCGCGATTTAATATCATAGTGTCTATCATCAGATTCAATAAACAATACGGTCAAAAGTTCTTTTGATTGTAATTTGTTTTCAGGCAAATATGCAATCAATTTATTTTCTCTAGTTGATGGTAACATAAATTTACCCGGTGTTGAGGCAATTAATAAACCATCAATTAGATGATAAACTCCATCAACATAAAGAAAAGCCATAACTAAGCCTTGTTTATTTGATGAACCACTAATAATAACTTCATCACCTTCATGGAAGTTAAATTCTTTTTGGTGTAGTCTAAACTGAATTGGATTCTTAACTTTTTCCACATCAGCACGAATCACCGTGGTGCATTTTTTATAACCTAAAGCTTTCTTTGTTTGTGAACTTTCTTCAATAATACTTTTGATATAACCTTGTTGGTCTGATATAAAGTCTTTTTGAATATCACATTTTTCATTTTTGCAATTTTCAATAGTAACAACACTTACATCCTCACCTGATACCTGTAAGATAGCATTTTGTCTTGCTATATTCTGTGCCATAATACAAGCAGTTTCATCAGAAGTATCCGGTCCATAATTATATTCACCAACAGAAGTTACAACTTCAGCGTTAGCAAACATAGTTGTGAGTAACAAAGGTATTAATGTTTTTTTCATTAAGCGACCTGAAATTCTTTTTCTATAACATCTTTTTGCTGGACTGTTTGTTCAGCGTTTAGTTGTTCTAGTTTAGAAATTGATGCTTTCTTAAGCATATCACCAGGCGTATAATTAGTATTCATTATACCAACTCTACGCATATATTCTTTTACTTCATCAACATTTACAAGCTGATATGATACCACTTTTCGACCATCTTTAACGATGCGAATAACACCATTAGCCATTGTTTTAATATGCCACATATAAGTTGAAATACGATACATATAAATCTCGTTGCCAAGTAATGTATTAATTTCATCTCTTGTTACAGTATTTCCAGAAATCATTATAGTAAGTAATTTCTGAAAAGGTTTAAGTTTCACTTTTTTCATAATATATTTCCTCAAAGTTATATTTTGAAAGGCAAGTATAACACAACTTTACCGAAAAGTCAAGCATCATTGCCATATGTTTGCCTAAAAATTATTTTGTCCCGCCTGGAGGTATTAAGTCTGGAGTAATACAGTGCATTGCTACATAACCTGGATATAAATTATTAGCTGTAGCAATACCTTGCTCACAAGATTCAAATTCACCTACAATAATAGGTTCACCATTATATGCCATTACCATCCAAACATATACTATAAACGTTTTCATTATTATCTCCTCATCTTTGCCTGGTCTTCCATATCTTCTTTTTTGAATATAGGAACCGCATTTGATTTGTGTAACGTACCTATACCAATCATGCTATTACCGGTATAAACATTTCTTTCTGTTTTGGTTGTTGAACCACTATTTGTTGTTAAACTTGGATAGTTTGGAGTTTCACGATGCAAAACACCACTTACAACAGGATTAAAGTGTGTTTCAATTGGAACGAGTTTAATTTTTGGTGTTTGTTTAGATACACCTATACGCTTTTTAGATTTACGCATAGGTTTATAGGTGTTCTTGACATAAATTATCATAACAAAAATATTACCTAATCTTTAGTAAATTCATCTGGTGCATATTCATTCCAGATTATGTATTTTGGGTCAATCTCTTGTGCTATCTTTTCAAGCTTTTGAAATTGATTAATACCAGATTGCCATACGTTATGGTCATCTGAATATTCAAAAAACCAGTCTGCACTTTTAAGCAACTCAGTATATTCTGTATACAACTCTTTTACTTTACTCATATAAAACGCTCCTTTTCACTTTACATAAAAAGGATAACACAATTTAAGGCAATTGTCAAGCTTTTTTTTAGATTTTACCAACCAAGTCTAAATGGGGGGTTAAAGTAACGTCTCCCTCTTTCCATTTAGCGGGACAGGCTTCATTTGGATGTTGTTCAACATATTGAGCAGCTTTTATCTTTCTAAGCAATTCTTCTGCACTTCGACCAATACGACCAGCGGTCATTTCAACAATCTGTATTTGACCTTTAGGATCAATTACAAATGTTGCTCGTTCAGCCAAACCTTCTGAATCAATATAAACACCAAGTTGTTTTGCTAAGTGTCCAGTTGGATCACCTAACATTGGATATTGTATTTTTCCGACTGTTGGAGAAGATTCGTGCCACGCCATATGTGTGTAATGGGTGTCTGTTGATATAGAATAAATTTCACAACCTATTTTTTTGAATTCTTCATAGTAGTCCGCTAAATCGCCAAGTTCTGTTGGACAAACAAAGGTGAAGTCAGCAGGATAAAAGAATAATACAGACCATTGGCCTTGTAATTTTTCTTCTGTGATTGTTTTCATTTCACCGTTATGGAATGCTTCACATTTAAACGGTTGTATATTATAGTAAATATAAGTCATAATTTTTCCATTATAAAAGTTTTATATCACTCCATTGACGAAGTTTCATATATTTTGATTGAGAACAACTTTCAACGTGTTCTCTTTTAATAAAACCCTTGTCAATTAATATCTCTATCATACAGTAGATATCACCTAACTCAGATTCTAATTTGTCAAATCCGCCATCAAAGCGAATTATTTTTGAAGCTTCAACCGAAGCTTCGGCACATTCTTCCATAAGAATGGTAAGAATTTCATGTTTTTCGTTTTGCATAATCTAAAATAATATTTGTTGTCTATCGTTTTGATATGATGTTTCTTCTGTTTCTATTATTTTTTTAAATTTATCAATTTCTTTTAATCGTTCTTCAATTTCAAACTCAAGTTCTAATATTCGGTTTTTATAAAATTGAACAGATTTTGTCATTTTATCACCTCTAACTAATTAATCTATCAGCAATACCTAAATCAATAACTTCTTCTGGTGAAAGCCAAACATCAGATGGTGGTAACAATTTTGTTTTAATTGTTTTTTCATCCAAATAAGTAGCTTTCTTTAAAACATCAACCATTCTTTTATTCAAAGATTCGGTTTCTTTATATTGTGCTTTCAAGTCATGGTGTTTTCCATAAATCTCACCAGTATATTGATGGCACATTATGCTTGTATTCTTTCCTATGTATCTTTCACCTTTCATTCCAGATGTAAAGATTAAAAAGGCTGCACTCATTACACTACCAATTCCAAAAGTTCTAACCTTACGATGCGAATTGTGTATGATATCAATTAGTGCAAACGCATCTGTTAAACTTCCTCCTGTTGAATTGATAAACAGTGTTAAAGGAACATCTGTTGATAATGTATTTTCATAAGCAATCCATCGAATAATTTCTGTTACATTTTCTTCACAAATTTCACCTGTAAGAAAATTGATATGATTATTTAATAACGCTACATTAATTCGTTCAGATGATAATAAAAAATCATCGAAATCTTTTTCGGCCGCGTTAGGTGTTTTATACTTTTGTTTTCGTTTCATCATTCTTATGCCATTTATATGCTGTATTTAGAATGGAAACAATATCATATCTCCTTGTATAATTTAATATATCTTTTGCTTTTGTAATGTCAGCAACTAAACTGACCGCATCACCCTCTCGTCTAGGACCAACTTTATATTTTACTTTTTTCTGTGAACAAACTTCAAGTTCATCTATAATTTGCATTATTCCATAACCTGTGCCACTTCCAAGATTAAATATTTCTGATTGACCGCCTTTTTCTAAATGTTTAGCTCCATCTAGTATTGCATAAGCAACATCTGTAACATGAACATAATCTCTAACATTGGTTTTATCTTCTGTTGGATAATCCATTCCATTTATAACAAATTCACCATTATTTTGGTTTATAATTAATCTTGGTATTAGATGTGTTTCTGGTTCATGTTCTTCACCAAATTCACCTTCTGGATCAGCGCCTGTTAAATTAAAAAAACGAAATATTGAGTATTTTAATCCTGACCTTTGAATAATTTCTTCCGCCATTTGTTTAGAATGGCCATAAGGTGAATTAAATTCTAAAGCATCTGTTTCTTTAATTGGTTCATCTTTTGTTTTATAAACAGCTGCGGTTGAAGAAAATACAATTTTATTTACACCATGGTCAATCATAGATTTAACAACATTGGCTGTTCCACCTGTATTTGTTTGATAAAACACATGCGGCTCTTTTACAGATATTCCTGCCTCAATTCTAGCGGCTAAATGAACCACTAAATCAAATTTCCATGTGCTAAAAACTCTATCCACGTCAGATGGATTAGTTACATCGCCTGGTGTAAAGACATCCAAATAATGATTTGATGTGTGTTTATTATCAATTCCATGAACTGTCCAATCTTGTTTTTTAAAAACTTTTGCTACATGAGAACCAAGATATCCTGATACACCTGTAATTAAAACGGATTTATTCAAAGTTTTTCTCCACTATTGAAATGCCTGGACCAATTATTGTTTCTTTTTGTTTAATTGTCCAAGGATAGATTTCGCCATATTTGTCTTTAGTTACTTTATTTCCCTTTTCAAAGAACTCTTTAGTGACCGAGCCTTCATTTCCATCTAAACGATAATTAACTGTATATTTTGTGGTACATGCCCATTTTTTAAAATGTTCTTTTATGTTATGAAAAAATTGTCTATCAGCGCCCCATTGGCCATACCACGTGTGGCCAATTCTAACAGCAATATCACGGCGAACGGCAAAACATGATGTGTCAATATGATAATGTTGGTGATTGAGATATATAGGCCATTTACCAAGGGATTCACAGTCATCATTACAAATATATTCTCCATTTTTATCAACAATTTTTCTTAATGAATAACACCATTCATTGTCTTGTTTAATAGTTTTTACAACTTCTTCTATGTGGTTTGGTTCTAACCAATTGTCTTCATCAAGATAACAAATAATATCAGCATTAACTAAAAAAGAACAAGCCGCATACACACGATGGCCATACCAACCTTTACCAACATTTTCATCTAATGTGATGAATTTAATTTCTGATAAATTATTTAAGTATGATGGAACAACAACATCGAATCCATCTTTTACAACATAATGGGTATAATCTTTGTAAGTTTGTTTTCTTACAGATTCAATACATTGCTCTAGATGTTCAGAACCAATTGTTGGTGTGACAATCGCTACTTTCATAGACTATAGGCTTCTTTTACTAATGCTTTGTTTAAATGTCTAACACCAATATCCTTATTAAATAGTCCGGTTAATAATTCAGCTTCATCTTTGTGAAGTGATTCTAATATAACAGTCACAATTTCTTTTTTCTTTCCTGGAGTTAGCATTACTGACCTAGAATCACCTTTTATAAAACGATAAAGTTTTTTAACCTCTGTATGTAAATATGTAAAATTTAAACCAGCGGGTTCAACAGCTGGTCGATAGATTGGTATCTCTACATCAAATACAATATTGTCATCATATAATAATCTAAAAAACTCCAATAAAGTGTCCGATTTATATTTTTGTAAAACTTTAATCCTTTGTTTCTTGTCAACAGCTATTTCAAACTGTTCAAATATTTCTGAAAATAATATCATTAGAATTCGTCAATGACCTCCAATAAGTTTTTAAGGCGATTAGCTATCATATAGTTCATAAACTTTTGTCTATTATTAGATTTAGCATTATCGTATTCTTCGAGTATTCTCTCTTTCAAACTCTCGGGTATTTTGGTTAAATCAATTAGCATTTCATTCCGTAAAAAGTTTCTAAACATTTCATCATCACAGAATTCTTTTGGTTCTTGATTTAACCATTTTATTATCTTAGCTTCTGTGATTGGTCGTTGGCGAATACCTTCAACAAAAACATCATCATTAGATAAAATGTTTGGAATGCCATCTGATTTATCACCACGAATAATCATCTGCTTTAACTGAACTGTTGGTAATGGTTCAATCAATGCTCGTTTAAGTATCGGTGAATATTGTTCAATATTTTTAAATTTTTGTAATTGAGCAAAATCTTTATCAGAAGACAATATCATTATTTTTTGTGTCGTTGAATATTTCATAGATATTACAGCAATAATATCATCAGCTTCACATGTTTCAACTTCAACCACTTTGTATGGTGAATGTTCTTTTAGTTCATCTTTAATTGTATGTAAACAATCAAAAATTGAATTCCAGTCGTGTCCTGAAGCTTCACGAGCTTTCTTTCGACCAGCTTTATAATTAGGAAATAAATCTCTACGCCAGAATTTTTTATTATCACAAGCAATAATAACTTCTGGACCATGAGATGATTTATATTTTTTTACATAGGTTCGGATTGTATTAAGGATCATATGTCGAACCATTGACTCGTCAATAGGACCGGTTGTTGAACCGATATGTTCCATTAGGTTTGATATTGCAACCTGGTTATAGTCAAATATTATCATAGTATTATTATATCAAGTTTTTAATTAATTTGAGGCAATTATATATTTTAAGTGTTTCTTGCTTGGTCATCCAAATCTTTTGTCCATTCTAATCCAATATCATCATAAAAAACACCAACTGTTCTTTTTGGATTACCTTCATTATCGTATGCCATAGCAACACATCTTTTACCCATTTTCATTTCCATATTTTCACCATAAAAATCATCAATCCAATCACCAGATTCCAAATACATTCTCATATGTTTAATATAACCCTCAAGTGAAGATGTTTGTGCAGCTGCACCCTTTACATTTTGACGAACCGCAACTTTTAACGCTCCTACTTTATCTTGTGTAATTTTTATCCAATCTTTTACTTTTTGCATAGACATAGGATGGTCTTCAGGCAATTCTTGAACCGATTGTGCTATATTCTTATATTCAGGTGGGTTTTCTTTGAGTCTTTTTTCACGAGCAATTGCTAATCGTTCAGCAGCAGCTTCTCGTTGTTCAGGAGACATTGGTTTTCTGCGTTTTTTAGTAGCCATAATTTATATGTTTCAAAATTGTAATATATGTATTATTTAGTCATGCTATCATAAATAAAGCTCAAAGTCAAGTAAAACGAGGCAATAATGGACTTTTTAAAGTTAATAACTGATGTTGGTTTTCCAATTGCAGCTGCAACAGCTGCCGGTTATTTTGTATTTTTAACATTGAAGTTTATTCTATCGGATGTGACGGATTCTGTCAAACGTTTAAGTGGTATTATTATTGCATTAGATAATCGTGTTAAAACCATGAATCACGATGTTATTCGAATAGACACCCTTATGTCATCAGCTTTAGGTTTAAAACCTGATATCAATCGAATTGCTCGAGCTGACGGCAAAAATGACGCTAGAAAGGATTAATCAATTGAAAACACCTTTATTTTTAATTGGAGTATTATTGGCTTTAGATGTTTCAGCCGATTCTGTTAAGCTAGAAGTTTACACTCCAAACGATGCAGGCGGTTATATAGTTCTCACCCACGAATCTTGTCAATTAGAAAAATTCAAAAAAACATATCCATATAGAGGATACGCAACAACAAGTGATGTAGATGTTGTTCATGAAGGTTGTTATGATGTGCCTAGTATTGAATCTGCACCGCAGTTGCCTGGATATAAAGTTTTTTCAATGGTAAATTTTATTGATGCGGATGGATTAAGAGTTGAATGGCCTTTACACATATTCAGTTCAACAAAAGAAACAGATGATGAAGAGCCAACATTGTGAAAAAACTAATATTAGTTTTTTGTTTTATTTCTTTTCCACTTGTGGCTAAACCTTTATTGGTAATGTACCTGTTAGACAATTTACGCATTGTCTTATCTCAAATAACTGTATGTGAAAATGGTAAAGGATTTAAAGCATCAGCACAACGCATAGATGGTTTATACATATCTGGATGTTGGAGTGAAGAGCCAGGTCATCCTGAATTGATTAGAATTAATTGGCACAACGGTGATTTTTCTATATTACCAAAAGAAGATTTTGTAGAAACAGAATGGAATAATAAATAAGTATATGAAAAAACAATTTAAAAAATTACCTAAATTACCTTTATGGTTTGACTCAGACATGGCAGTATCACTTGCTATTGGAGTTATGATTGGAATAGTAATCGGTTTAGCAATATAATGGAACTTGATTTAGCTGATGTTATATCCAAATATGGATTTCCCATTATTGCTGTATTTGGATTAGGATATTTTATTTACTTTATTTGGAAATGGGTAACTGAAGAAGTCGCGCCAGTTATAGGTGATGCTCAAAAAATACTTATTGATTTGATTGACCGTGTTCGTATGTTAGACAATGACCTTATTCGTCTCAACCAAAAACTCAATACAATATTACAGTTACGAGAAGAAGAAGAAAGAAAAAAAAAGAAAGATTCTACTTCGAAGTAGCTCGATATACTCCATCAAAATTTGTTGGTAAACCCTGTTTCATTCTTTCTATCATATTATCATAGTATTTTATTAATTCCATATTTTTTGTTTTTAAATTATCAGATAACAAAATAGCTGTTTTCCATTCACCTGTATAATAAGCTCGTAAAAACTTTTTGTGGCCAGATTCATCTTGTAAGTTCACCACTGTATAAATTTTAACTCCAATTGTTTTGCCTTTAACCGCAATTGTATCTAATTCAGCCACAGGATATACATCTTTGACTAACATAGCAGTTTTTTCACCTAATATGAGTTTTACACCATAAGGTTTTGACTGGCCTTCCAACCTACTTGAAAGATTAACGCTATCGCCAAGGCAAGTATAGTCGAAGCGCTGAGAACTGCCCATATTCCCCACAACCACATTACCAGTATTGATACCAATTCCCATGCCGAAAGGCGGGATACCTTCGTTTTTGATTTCTTTGTTGAACGCATCTAAGTCTCCTAACATTTCAAGTGCTGTTTTCACAGCATTTTTAGCATGATCCTCATCATCTAGTGGTGCATTCCAAAATGCCATTTGAGCATCACCAATATATTTGTCCAATGTTCCTTTATTCTCTAATATCTTTTGTGTCATTGCTGTCATATAGCGATTCATTATTTTTGTAAGGCCTTGAACATCTTCACCATAGTGTTCTGATATAGTGGTGAATCCTCTTACATCAGTAAACATAATTGATAACTCTCTGGATTCACCACCAAGTTTTAATATTTCAGGATTCTTCTGTAATTTAGCAACCAAGTCCGGTGATAGATATGTGCTAAACTGTTTCTTAATTAAGAGCTTTTGGTTAAGCTCAGATAAAAATCGTATAGTATATCCCACCCCATATATAAGGCAAAGACAAACGATAGGATACAAAGCATCCACAAGTATGCTTTTTCCGAGGTAAAGATGTTGAGACAAATAATATAAACTACCGATAATGCCAACATTAACCACAATTCCATAGCGCCACCTTGTAAATAGTATTACTATAATTGATAATAAGACAATGCTAATTAACTCAGCACCATCCGCCCAATCAGGCCTAGATATAGATACCTGATTATATAATGTACCAATTAGTGAAGCTTGTACAGCATGTGGCCACACTTCTCCAATACTTGTTGCAATTGGATTTGCCAATCCTTTTGCTGTCACTCCTACAATAACAATGCCACTATCAAATGTATCAGGCAATTGAGTTAAACTATGTTCAATACCTCTTTGCTGATAGTCAATCCACACTCTTCCTATTTGGTCTGTTTGTATCTTACCAAATTGTGGAACTCTTAATGCTTCAATACCAAGTTCATTAAATTTAATTTGAAAACTTGGATCGTTAGCTATAACTCTTAACACTTCAAGTGATATGTTTGGATATAATACACTATTACTTGAAATAACCAATGGCATTCGTCTTACAACACCATCTACTTCTGGGAATGTGTTTACATTACCCACACCTATTGCATTTTGTTCTATTTGTTCTATGTTTGCAATGATACCAGGATAATCAACTGTTTTATTTGTTGAATCACCTATTGAGACAGCACCTGGATTCTTTGGTGTATTCTTTGGTTTATCAGAACCTACATTAGGTAATATCACAGGATAGTCTACTATTGTAGTTGCAAATACTTTATCTTTTCCAGACCGGTCCGCTTCTGGCATCATTACATTAAATACAACTAAACCGGCTTCTCGTTTATATAAGTCTTTCACTATCTCTGCATAAACATCTCTACTAAATGGAAACTGTCCATATTTTTCTAATGCAGATTCGTCTATATTTACTAAGTGGATGCTATTTTGAGTTTCGGGTGTTGATGTGATAAGAGTATCAAAGTATCTTAATCGCATTGACTCTACAAATGCTGGGTCCTCCATTCGTAATGGAATAAGAAGAAATAAAAGAAGTAGTGCCCACCAAGGTGAGAGTAGTTTATTCATTATTTTTTAATTATTTATTTTCGTCTATTGGTTTTTTATCTTCTGGTGGCACGTCTTCACTGGGAGGACGTTTGCCATGTTTTCTATTATGAGTCCACATAATACCTCCTATAAATCTATTTATTATTCCTGTGTCACAGTTACTGAGCACCCACCTATGGTGTAGCAAGTCTGTTCTAATGAATAACTTTGGTCAGTTGCTCCCTGTTGTAACAAATTAACTGTGCTTGATGCGGAACCATATATTAAAGTTATGTCTGCATTGTGAGCACCTGTACCTAATTGATCCACATCTAATGTATGTCCATTACCAGTAAGATCAAAATCAAGATACTTGTTATTGGTTCCGGTTTGATTTACATCTATGGAATTTGAATTACCTGTAACTTTACCAAATATATTCTTGGTATAATCATCATTCTGTGATAGATTAACTACATTTGAGTTACCATCAACTTCCAGATCAACATAATGTCCACCGTTGGTAGAATAATTATTACGTTGCATAATATCTACATCATTTATACTACCATTAATATCTAATATAATAGTATGTCCGCCACCCGCCAATGTATCTTCTGCACCAAGATTTGTTCTATCCTGATACAATA
>Ga0222715_10001046_pt1 | contig 27211 bp, 18 predicted proteins | sample C33_9DmetaG_FD_165056 | JGI IMG/M metagenome (GOLD analysis project Ga0222715, IMG submission 165056) | Estuarine water microbial communities from San Francisco Bay, California, United States - C33_9D | ecosystem: Environmental > Aquatic > Marine > Unclassified | place: USA: California...
GTGTCCCCATACGTAGGTGTATCTTGATCACAACCACAGCGCAGGTAGTCCGCATGAAGTTTACCAACGGTTCGCAGTATGCGCGTTGACTCGCCGTCACCATCCTTCAATTCAACGGTTCGAAATTCGCCAGCTTGCGTGCCGTTCTCTACTTCAATTTCGGTTCCAATGCGTACGCGAACTCGCTGGTTGCTGTACATGCTTGACGGAAACATCGCAAATTCGTGCATGTCAAACACTTCATCAACCGACAGAGTTTCCAACCGTCTCCGAATTGCTTGACATATTTCAAACACGTGCGGGCTCAGGTATCGCTCATCCTCAACCTCAACCTTCAATTCACTGCCGTCTTCGACATTCACAAAAACATAACGATTTAGTTCGTCCGCGTCGCGGCGCAGCACCGCTCGTACATGCCGCTCCTCATCCCAGCGCGGATTAGCGCTGTCGTCGCCGTTTGCAGCACGCGCCGCATACAAACGCGTCAAGCTAGCGTAACGCCGAGCGGAACTAAAATGCATGTGACCACACGGGTCAAGCGACAATAAAGAACCTTTGCCAGTGCCATCTTGGCGCGTCGCGCCGGCACCCAAGACTGCCACCCACTGATTGTAAAAATCAGGGTCACACACGTGCGTCAGCTCCCACTTGTCGTCGCCTGACAACTTGACGCTCGGCGTTTTGGCTAACTGTGCGTGCAACAGCATCTCTTTGGCCAACAAAGGCGAGTACACCCCCTTATTGATTACGAGCAACTTCAACCGCAACTCTGCTTCGCCAATTTTCAACTTTGAGCACAACGGCTGCAATCGATTGTCAGCAACTGACGCTTCGTCAAACGCCTCGGCTGGCAAGTCGTCCAGCAGAGTATTCTCAACATCTTCCAAACGCGCAAGGGAGTCAAGGAAGTCGGCGACCGCTGTAAACCACACATCACCAAAACAGTCAACTGTTACAACGTACACCTCACCCTGACCCGCACGGCGCCCTTGACCCTTGACCAGTGTAAGCGCGTCACGCTGCAGCAACGTTAGTGAATCACTGACAATTTCCAACATTTCGTACACGCTCGGTGTATCGACAAATGTATCGCTGCCGTCGCGCTGACCCCAATCGACATGACTACACAAAGCGCTCAGTTGGTGAGTACAAGAGCGCGCAGCAAACGTACTTTCGTGCAAACTAAGCTCCTCCAAATCACCGCGCTGAGCTCGACCCAAGACCCTCTGCGCAACGCCGCGAGCACGACGCGACAGCGCGCCGTCAGACGCCACCGATGTAGCCGTGACCAAACCGCGACTGTCTACCGCCGCCACACTGAAACGATCCATTGCTTCGTGAAGTTGTTCCTTGCACGCATCAACTGTGTCGTATTTTTCCAGCATGCGACCACACAGCTGCATCAGTCGCGCATTGTCTCGGCACGATATAGTCTGAGACTTAATCGGTTTTTGGATGCCACCAGACTTCAACGGCGGAACAGCCATGTTCAAAGAGTCCCACAGGCCTTTGACCTTTGTCTGAAACTCTCCTTCAACGTCAACTCCTGCAAAAAATTTATGGTACATAAGCATTTCGTTAGAAGTCATGCTGGACACGTGCTCTTGCACATACACCCCCCACAGCTTCGGACCAGCAATTGCTCCATCAATCATTGCATTCAAGTATGCACTTTGTAACGATCGGTCCGAAATGACAGCCAACTCCTGTGTAATGGCATCATGTAACCGTACCAAAACACGCAGATCAAACTCGCGATTGAATTTTCGATCTATGATTTTCGGCTGCATACCCGCTGCGGCGTCCTGCCGTGCACATTCAACAAGACGAGATATCTCATTTGTAAAATTCACACCGTCTAGGGATTCACCTGAAAGGCGCTTGTTGACACTGATCACGTAAGCTTTGGCAAACCGTGCATGTATGTTTTTACGAGCCGATGTGACCGTTTGCAGCAGAGCTTCTATTGCCACGGGTGACGTAATATCGTTCCATTCAAGAATGTCGCGAAAAAACGTTTCGAAAGACTCCGAAACTTCTTGACGGCTTTCGCTGTATGCACTCCGAAACTCATCGCTCTCAAACATGTCCGTTGCATACACCACCCGCACCAGTGACCATACTTTTTGTGCGGCTACCGTGCACGTTTTTTCATCGGAGCCTCCAGGTGCATAAGCAACGTCCGCACGAGCCTTGCGCTCGTGCAAAAACATCAAGAGCCCTCCAATGCCCTCGACAAAGCTGCTAATCGTGCCTCTCAAAGTATTTTTCGATGCTTCAAATTCTTCGAGGATCTCCTGCGACCTCGATGACAAACCGGGCAACACGCCATACAATTTGACCACTTCAGACGACCCATTCACTTCTTCGACACGACGCAGATTCACAACCATGCTGTCTGTTTGTCCTTGGAACAATGTATCATACCCCTCGTCCGGTTTCGACACTATCGCAAGCAAGTCGGATATGCAGTCTCTGACCATCTGTATCTGTTCCTTTTGCGAAAAGATTTTCATTAGGTAGTCGACCATTTGTTGACAATCCTTGCGAAGACAGTCAAACAGCGGCGCTAAGGCAGTCAAAGCAATGTCGGCGTCATTGTTTGACAAGACTAGTGCTTGTTCAATTGCTGCGCCGCAGTGAATTTGAATGGCGTCACAGACCATTTTTACTTCGTTGGCGTCCATGAATGCATTTGAAGCAATCTTATCAGTAATTTGCCCAACCACATCCCCACGGACATTGTTCATAAACTTGCGCATCTTATTTGTCACTGCGTCCACTTTTGCAAGTTTGTGCCAACTGTACTCGTCGTTGCTCGATACCACATGTGCAATTTCTGTGCAAAACTCGTTCTGCAATCTGCGATTACCAGACTCGTACACAAACTGACTGCCAGCACCACAAAACACACCGCGCAAAGCCAAACCCACCTTGAACTTCATGCCGGCATTATCAAGCCTCGTACAAATCGGAATCTCACCGTTAAAGTCATTGTAAGTTTCTTTCATCAGTTCAAATACACATGTATCCGACCGTTTCTTGGCAACTGAGTTGTTCTTGTAACGCAATTTCCACCAATCCCTCTTTGCATGCAAAAGCTCTGCTCCGGCACTGCAAATTTTTGCAATGTCACAGCTGGGCTGCCACAAACTGGCCACAAACATATCTGCACCCGCCTCATCCGCCTCCTGCAACTTCCGGTAGTATGTGCTGCTGTCTCCCGTAATTGTAGCTGCAGAGATGTTCAAATCTTCTGTTTGCCAACGCGACAAACCGCAATTGCGCTCAAAACGCGCGCTCAGTTGCGCCTCCATCGTGCGCAACAATTCTGCATCGGTGCTTGGCACCGAAACATTGAAAGGGCTCACACCATTTGACAGCGCCATCGCGCGACGCAAAACATCATCGCCTCTGACTTGCGCAAACTCGTTTCGCAACGCGGTGAGCTGACAGTTCAGCTGATACTGGGCGTCCAGGCTGTATCGATAACTCATATCTCGAACCAACTCCGCAGACACAAACAAACTACGATCCTCGGCTTGCCGCATCATCTCCTCCGCAGCCTTGTACCGCAAAGACGCGCGACACGACGCGGAACTTGGCGAATTGTGCAGACTCTGGCCCTCCAAAGGCACGTCCGTCGAACACTGACCCATATGGCACAAATTAGAAAAAAACTCAGGGGTAAATGTCGTGCACTGTGCAAGCACCCCGCAAAGCAGCAAGCGGTTCGGCACTGCCATTGTGGACGCCGACGCCGTATCCAGTGCAGCCGCGCGCGCAAACGCTACCGCGTCACCGTAGCATTGCATACCAGCAGTCAGTTCCTTATCAACCTGCTTTGGAACTGCGTCAATTACCGCCTGAAGCTCAGCCCTTTTCAAAAGAATTTCGTCAAGTTCCTCATTCCGTTCCTCTGAACTCTTACGTTCCATCCACAATACACTGCCGTACTCTTGCGTACGATACGCTAGCGCCGCAAGAGCAAACTCCGATGCACGCCACACACCGTCATTCTTTACTTCTGCAATGTCACGACTCTGAGATGCATCACGCACACGTTGCAATTCCGTTGCTTTTTGCAGAACCGTCTGACACAGTGCAAACGGGCCCAACTTCATGCCTTCAAACCAATCCCTCACGTAATTTTCACTGTCTTGACACAGCTCATAGCGCTGCAGCTGCACAATACGCGCAAGCTCGACTGTTGCGCCTACGGCATAAGAACTTGTGCTGGACGCTGCATGCTGCGTCGGCAACAAACCAGATGCGTTGGCACATCTTTGATGAGACTCAAACGCCCGCCAGCCACGAAAGCCCCTGTACAAATCTGCAGCGCTTTTGCGATCCTCTTCTCCTCGTGGCTCTCCCTGCAACCACTGTTCAAGCGACACTCTATGACACTGCACGTCGAGCGGCGGAACAAAAGGCGCCGCGTAGAGCGTCATCTTAAATATAGCCTTCAGCTCCAGTTTGTACATAAGATTGACGCTCACACGTAGCGCAGCCAACGTTTGCACCGCACACTTCTGCATCTCCTGCAGGAGGTCCACATACAGAACATACACACAGTACTCGTACGGCATAAGTTTGTCGACGATTGCAAGTTTGCTCTGAAACAGAGCAATTTCTTGGTCGATGACTTGTTGCACAGTCTTTCGTCGACGCCCCAGTACACTTGCGACAACTTTATGCCACTCCATCAAGTCGTGCACCGAAGCATTACCCTTTTCCCTGTACTGTGCGTTTGCTTGTTCAATTTCGCGCTTGTCAGCCATTGTCAATGCAATGCACACCGCGCGCGAGCGAATGTTGTCTCTTGCTTCTTGTAATCGTTTTGAATTCACTTCCTCTGTGCTACGTAGCTGCTTCCACGACGTTGTGCGACGCCCGTTTTCATCCGTTAGCAGATTGTCGACCGACACACCCGCAAACAACACAAGCATGTGAACAATCCCACCTGTGCCACTCCCTCGCCAAGACACAAATCCATCGTCTAGCGGAGGCGACATGTCGCCACAGTTGAACATTGTTGCTGCTGTCTCGGCTCGGTACGGTTGGATACTGCCGTCATGAAAACTGTCGAACCGACCGTCAAGTACACAGTCCGCATAATACCGCATCTCAGTTTCACGATCGTTGAGCAACGCCGGGGTTGGAAACCCAACGCCGGTGTCGTACAAAAACACCGCGTGTCGCACATTTCCAATCTCAAGCTCCCCTCCGAACGCTTCCTGCACCAACCTCCAGTTATAGGTTTCCAAAAACAGCCACTGCACGTACGGCGTGATGGAGTTTGCGCTCGGCAATTTCGTCCCTACAAATTGAAGCAACCGCAGCGTCATTTGATCGATTACATATTTCCTAAGTTGTGCCCGCTCTTCGTCGTTCGTATCACTGCCATTCTCCAACTCTTCCTTTTTGAATGTGTCCAACGCGTCAAAAAACTTGTCATTCTCCTCCTCCTCCTCCTCAAACCACTGAAGCTTGACGCCCATCACACTGCTCACAGTCTGGAAACTGATCAAGTGGTTCGCCAGATATTGCAGCTCATTGCCAAACGCATTCAGCGGCACGGTTTCGGAGTTACGGGAATCAAAAAACATGTTTATCCACCATACGTCGCCGTGGCCAGACAACGCAGACGCGCGGATCAATTTGTCGCAAAATGAAATGAACATTTGTTGCAGATTTTCTGTCATGTTTTTGGATTGGTCCCAAGAAAGAAGATAGTCACTGTGAACGCTCCCTTCTGTGCCGCGCAGTGTGTAGCCTACCATGTCTGACTCCCACTTGTCGTATTGAACTGGCACCTGCGCGTCCAGCCGTTCTATTCGTGTGTTTGCCATCTGCAGCAGTGGGTCGTCCTTCAGACTGTGTAGCACCAGCGTCAAATTATCCGGACGCATCAACTGTCGCTCTGACAACAAACTCCTTCGTGGAGTAAACTTGAAATTGTAGTCTTTCAAAGCACTGTAATGAACAAACTCCTGCACCAAACCGCCCGTTTGCAAATCTAGTGCACAAAGCAACACGCTAGTGATAGTATCGTTGTCGCCCGCGCCCAGCGTCGCACGCAAACTGCCTCTGAATGCTCGCTGAGCCAGCGAAAGTGTGTTCAGCGATTGCACTCCATACAAATTGGCCCGAAGCTCCTCGCGGCACGAGTCAAGTCCCAACAAAGCGTCCTCTGACAAACGCGAAGCAAAATCAGTCACGGAATCTAGCACATCTGGCGTGTTCAGTTGACGTGTCAGTTCGCCTACAACTTTGCTAACATTCGCAATGTCAATGTCCAACGACCCCACAAAGTCCAAGTTCTTGAACAAAGTCATGTCAAGCACGACCGCAGCGTCGTTATCTACGTCGCCCACAGTAAACTTTACGGCCGACGTAGCCGGAAACGCGTAAACCGACGGCGAGAACCACGTCTGCGGTTGCACGCACACCGCGTCCGGCATGCGATACTCCGCTTCCGTTTCCATACGAAGCACATCCGTGTGCTCAAACTGCACAATATCATTAGACACAATGAGTTCCGCGACCGCACACAGCAGCGTAAACAAACTGTCGTCCACCTGCGCCCCGTACACGCGTCGCGCAACGCGCAGTTCCGACGCATCCGCCATCCATCCGAAGTCAAGCCGTTTTACAACTGCGTCCTCGTTAAACCCATCAAACTGTAGCTTTACTCCGCGAGACAATGCCATTTTTTGCGCCACGGCAAACAAACCCTGCAAAATATTGGACAGTGACAATTTAAACGACTCCTCACGCAAAAAATTGAAGAGGCACGTGCCTTCCACAACCCATTTGCGAACGCTCTCCAAACGACCTGCAGCCCACTGCCATTGTCCGTCCTGCTCGTACTCGCCCATCTGTGAGCCGTACACGGAACGCATCGTCTCCGCAAACACACACAGCATCACACTGTCCGGCGCACTTTTCGGAAAACTGTACGAGTCCGGCGTGGCAACCGCACACAACTCCTTGCGCAACAAAAATTTGTAATCGACAGACGTGTCCAGCGTTCCCGCGCACGCCGCCGCAATTTCCGCAAACAAGTCGACCACAAATTTAACAGGCAAAGAAACCTCAGGCGACGACGTGCGCAATTCCACACTCCCCCCAGGCTCGACCGGTTGTTCCAACCCGCCCGCGACCCGTGTAAACTTGCCATCGTCTTTGACATTCACAAGAACTATGTGATCAATCGGTTTCGCAACTAATGATTTCGCAAACTCGAGTCGTTTGTTTGCCAAACGGCCAGCTGTCTTGGCTTTCAGTCGAACCCAAAACCTATTGAACAACTCTACACACAGCACTTCCATATCTCGCGGCATTGGCAACAGCTTTTGGTTTGCGCTGTGTTCTGAATCTTCACGGAATGCAGCCAGACCGTCGTACTGTGCAGTGTACAAGTCCTGCAGACCAAGGTGCATACCAACACACATCACACTCTCGTTGATCATCACGTCCTGTGCGATCTCCATGACAAGCATGTACAGCTCCCGTTCGTCTTCATCATCATAAATGTTTTGTAGACTGAAACAATCGTTTGCCACAAAAAACATTGCAAACGAATTGGACAACGATGTGACATTTGCCGAAAATGTAAACACATCAGTGGGCTCGCTGCCCGCCCTTTGTTGAACAACCGCCTCCACGATTGCAGACGCCACGTCGTCGCCGACATCTTGCACCAGATCAACAAGCATTGTCTCATCGTGCAGCTCGGACGGCCTTTTGCCACCACACAAATCTAGCAAAGTCTTCATTTGTTGCATCGACTTTTCCATAAGCTGTTTCTTCTTATCAAAGGTTTCCACCGAACAGGTTTCTGAGTTGTCTTTGTATTGCAGCAACGATTCATAATCACAGTTAAAAATCCAATCGCGCAGCAACACCGCCTTCGCATACAGCTCGTCGCGGTACGCAGTCACGAGCTCCACTGCATCGTCACGACGCAAAACACCTGCGTCGCGCTTTGGCTTCTCTGAATCTGAGCCTGAGTCTGAGCCTGAGCCTGAGCCTGAGCCTGAGTCTGAGCCTGAGCCTGAGCCTGAGCCTGACTTAAACTGCCGTTTTTTTCTTGTCCATTTTGGATCTGTCTTCGGTAGATCTGGTTCTTGTCCGCCACTTCCGGGTGATCGTCTAGGTGAGCCATCTCTTGGAGTAAAAAATGGGTCAACCACACGCGGAAGTGGCGACACGTCGAAATCTTCAGACATTTCTTCTGGCGCCGTGCGAGTGTGTCGCCGCCGTTTGGATGGCGAGTGTTTAGAATGACCAACCAGTTCAGCTACGTCTCCTGTGATGTCTGGGTATTCACACGCATCGTTGCGACGCGCCAAATCCTCGTAGGCACGCGAGACAAACAAAAGAAGGGCCAACGACGTGGGCGGAACAGCCAACGCCGCCGTCACCCGCGAACCTGAACCAAACGCCACACTGGCGCGCTCCGTCAAATTGTTTTCGCGCCACGTTGCGCTCAAATTGTGACAGCTTAAATCGGCAGATCCCAGCACGGCAAAAATACCGTCGCTCGTGAGCGAAAGCGCCATTGCACAACCGTGCAGCCGTCGTTGCCATTTTGCTCTACCAAACGATCCCTGTAGGTACGCGTTGTCAAACACAGACAAGCGGGAAGCTTCCGTCAGATGGTACACGCGGTGCCACTCCTGGGCGTACGTGTCCAACACCGCGTCCGGAATGTAAGCAGCCAACGGCATTTGCGTGGCGACTGCACCGACGGAAGCCGACAACAAGTCGCACGCATACACAGCAAACAGCGCCGCCATGTACGTCACATCTTCAATGCGTGTTGCAACGGCGCTGTTCGCAGCGTCCTCCTCAACAGTCTTGTCGTCGTCACCGTCGTCGTCGCCCCTGCCACGACGGCGCTTACTGCTTGCTGGCATCTCCGCGTGAGTCGGACACTTGACGTGATCTTTGCCAACATCCACCACGCCGCGACCGCCAACACAGCATGCAACTCGCTCCGCAAACCGAGCGTCAGCGCGTTCCAGAGCGCTCGACACACGAGTCAACGTATGCGCGTCAGTGCCAGCTATTTTACACGTGCCAACTGCGTCCAGCAGCGCTGCCCACACATTGGGCAACGGGTACACGTAACGGGACGAGTCCAAGCTGCGCGCTTCGCACAACCGCTCAAACTCTTGTAGTAAGTCACCCATCGCTCCGTTATCATTAGAATCATGCGACGCAACAAGCGCGTCTTGCAACCAATCTGCCCATTCTACGTCATGATTCTCCGCGCGTTCCACGCGTTTCACTGCCCGTTTCAAAGCCTCACGCTTGATCTCCCTCTCGCCTTTTCGAACTGGCTCTTTGTTCTGACTCTGACGAAACAGTACGTGCACAAAGTTGCGCAGCGTTGACAACGTGCCGTTGCGCAATGAACCGGTATACCCGCTCTGCACACAGTGCTCCTCGTACTTGTGACAAAAATCCCACATCAGCAACGATATTTGAAAGTGATGCGCGTCCACAATACCCGCACCACAGCCGTGGTTCGACGCTGTGCGCGCGGCGTTGGCATTGCCCACGGAATCGTTGTACAGGGCACCGACCGTGCCAGGCGACGGCAAACGGCCCTTGTACTGCGCGTTCACGTAGTGCCAGTAGGCGGACGTAATTCTTAAACTCAATCTCTTGGCCGATCCGCCGCCGTCTTGCCACGCATCGACGCTGCCTTGCTGAACAAGCGCAAAGTCATTCGGAACTGCAGACGCACTGATTTCAGAATCACCCGCCACCGGCATCGTCTGCGCAACCGCAAACCACAGCATCCCGTCAAAATTTTTTGCGTAAACACTTGCAGACTGCCTCGGCTCCCCCGCAAACTCAGCCTCGGGGCCCAGACGCGTGCCAAAATCAAGTGTGCTTGCAAAAATGTCCTTTTGCATCAATCGCGTCATCGAGAGCGATAGCGGCGTAAACAAGCTTGGAAATTGCGCCTGGCTCAAATGCCACATCGTCAACACCGTCTTGTAACTGTTGGGCCAACTTGACTTGACCGTCCAGTCGCGCCACAGCAGCCAGTCCGGACGAAGCAGCATGCGACCGTCCCGAGGCATCAGCGTGCCGCACAACTTGTCCCACCACTTAGAAGCCCACTCCGCCAACTCAGTCAGCGTCGAATCCGCGCCCAAATTTAGGTGCACCGCGCCGTCGCGCGCACCACCAAAACGATTGTTGCCGTACTTTAAAAGTTTGCGCATAGGAACGTCGATCCAGCGATCTTGAATCTCCGAATACAACGTCAGTGCCGTGTTGCACGCATTGAGCACGGATAACGACACCGCACCGCCGTCCGTCACGTGGTATTGCTCACCCACGTCCGTCGGACGCACGAGCGGGCAGCGCATGTCTCGCTCGCCCGCCGTCGTGCTAGCGCGATCGCCCACGCACACGTACTCGGCTTCGTACACCTTGCAACCGTACACCTGCGCTCCCACCTGGCGCGAGTACGCACTGAAGACACCCTGGTACTCTGGACGCTGCGACAAAAACGCCACCGCGCCTGGCGGTAAAACAACCGTGTCAGGCAACGCGCCGCGACGCGACATCTGCTCGCGCGCCTCCGCAATCAAAATTTCCAAGCCGTGCGCGCGGCTCTGCAACAAAGCATAGCTGTCAATCTCGCGTACGGCCACGCGCGTAAGGCCCGCCACACCACGGTAACGCTTCGCGCCCTCCTCGCGAGCGTCGCGCTGCTGCGCGCAGTCCATCAGCGCCGTCATGACGTCCAAATTAATCGTAGCGCGCACCGCGCGAATCAAACCGTCCAGCTCCATCATAAAGTGACGCGCACCCTCAGGTGTGTGAAACGTGTCCGACTCCAACTGCATCGCCAAACCGCGCCGAACCGCATTCTGTGTGCGCGTGTGCTTCTCCCACGTCAAGAGACGGGTCACGCCCTCCTCCGGGCTGCGGTGCGCCAGCTGCTCGTTCATGCGCAGCACGTCCCACGCAACGTGAATGTGGCCCGCGTCCGAGTAAGGAAGCAGCTCGCCCGCGTAAAAATCACCCGAACCGATCACCGAGGCGTTGATCGTGCTCATCATGTACGAATTGCGACCCAGCAAAGAGTCGGGCAAACCCGGCGTGTGCGTCTCACGTGTCCAAGGAACGCCCTCGCCAAAACCGAGAAAGCGATCGCGCCACGCGCCCTCGCCGTCAATGCGCGCCGGGTCCACGTACCCGTGCGCCGTCGGCAAAGTATTGTCAAAATAACCCAGCATCTGAAGCACGTTGCGTGGCGCTTGCAGCGGCGTTGTCATCGGACGACCCGGGACTGGGTCCGAACTAGCAGACGCAGTGCTGAGGTAGTGCTGAGCCGTGGGGCTCATGGCATCCAACGGCGGGGGGATAAGTGTGTTCATTGCCGACAGACAAATCCGCCTTGGATTTTACATCGAGTAGCATTATAATACTCGTCAACAAGTCTTTTCGCTCTTTTTCACTATGAGGCGACGAACCGTTCCGTCGCGAACCGCCGCACACAATTCAGGCGAACACGCCCACTGCGGTAATCAGGCAGACAGCCACGGCCTCAACCTCGAAGCCGTCAGCACCTACATTCCAGGCGTCACTCTTCTCCTCACCCTCACCGCCTACAGCGCCGTCTCCTGCGTACTGCCCGGACTCATCTACACCGCCTACCTCACCATCGGCACCTTCGCCCTCAACTGGTGGGTCACCCCGCGACACAGCCAGACGTGGGACATCCTGCGCTACGGAATCGGCATATGGGTCTCGTGGATCGCCTACGGCGCGCTCTTCCGCCACGGAGACGCAGACGACTGCAACGATTACCTGGCCGACCTCGTGCTCCCGCCCAACGAAGAGGCGGCCATCCGCCACGACATGCAAAAACTACTGCCAGAAAACGGCGTCGCGCCACCGACAACAAAACACGTCAGCGTCAACAGCGCCGTGACCGTCGTCTCCAACGTGTGCGCAATCGCCGCCGCGCTCGTCGTCACAACCGACACCCGCAAAAACAGCCCACTTGTCCTCTGCGCCGCACCCCTCGCCCTCACCGGACTGCTCGTGCCCAACCCTGAAGCGTCCTTCGCCATGTGCACGTGCGTCGTGCGCGTGGTGAAAGCTGCCGTTTTTGCACTCTGCTACACCTTCTTCTACCTCGTTCGAGCCGTGCAAGTACAGCGGACCGACGAAAGCTTCACCGCACGCCAGCACTTCCAAGCCGTGACCCTCGCCTCCTGCTGGGTACTGCTCTGCGACCACCGATGCCTGTGGCTCGCCGCACCACAGGTAATCTACACCCTTCACCGAGAGCGAACACAGCAAAACGCCCACTCCGAAACACCGTCCGCCATCGACCCCGAACAACCACCGCCAGCACCAGCAACAACCAACCTCCACACCGAACCACCGACTCCACCCCCCTCCACCGGACTCGTCTTTGGCGCCACGCAGCACCCCAAAGCCGTGCAATCCGAGCACGTCAAACCCAAACAAACCCACATCTCAGACTTCGAACGACAGCTACTCGAAAAAGCCGCACGAAGAAACGACGACGCGCGCGAAGTCTTCAGCGAGGTCCCCATTGCCGACGATCTACCGAGCGACACAGAGCAAAAAGACGCGTACGACAGCATGGACCCCCTCGCCAAAAATTAGTTTGAACGAATGTCAACCCTTTCTTGGTAAACACACACACACTCTCGACACACAAAACACAGCAGACCCATGCAACACAACCTCGTCCTGCTGAGCGTGCAAGAGCTCACAGACCTTGCATCACAGTGCCCAGGCCACTCCGCACAACAAATCAGCACACCGCTGCCCATTCCAGACCTTGTGTGGGCCGCGTGGGCCATCGAACCCATTGCCGTCCTCGGAAGGGGAACTCACGTCGCCGTCCGGAAACTCACGCAGACCCTCCTACCACCACCCACGCGCGCAGCACACACAAACCCCACCCACATCAAGCTTAACCCCCACCCAACAAAAGCACAAATCGACCTCAAAGCACAGTTACGAGCACAAATACACGCGCTACCCCACGTCCACGACCCGTGGCTCTGGCTCCAGACAAACGACCGCGCGCACATACAGCAGCTACACTTCAAGTTTGACCACGAGCTAGAAGACGACCACGAACCCGACCATCTGCGCGGAACAAGCAACCAGTGGGATCCACAGCTCAACTGCACCTGGACCGCGCACGCGGACCGACCCACTGCTCTACAAACGTACGCATGGGACAGAGACGAGCAAGGTAACACCGAGTTCTACAAACAGAGCCTGCACCTCGCCGCCGCACGATACGGAACCGCCAACCGCGCCTGTGGCCGCACAGACAGACAGGCGCACGAAACACTGCAGCTGCAGTCGCACCCGCCGCACCTACAGGAAATCGTACGACAAGCACTCGGCACCCACTGCGCCGAAGGAACCGCGCACACGCTGCACGACGATCTGCGCTCAGTACGCGGCCTGCTGCTTGCCGCCAGCTAATAAAGCGGATTCCACCGACAACCAGCGATCCGACTCAGGTACCATTGCAACCAAACATTCGCCCACCCCTTGCCGACGACACGCACCCGCCACACGCACGCGACGTGCCAGCAAATCCAACAAACACTCGCCCGACGAACGCAACACCCACGCTAAATCGCGCCCACACCCCGCCGACACACACGCACGCGCAACCGAGCGAGAACTTGCAGAGTCAAGCACCGCCAGCGTCAGCGGAACGCCGCGCAGAGGATAGGCACCCGCAACCACAAACGTCACGCCTTGCAATTCAGAGCCGTCCGCGCGACGCAACGCAAGCACCTCCCGCGCCATACTCACGTCCTCCTCCACACCACCCGCGCTCGCCACTCGAACCTCCACGCACCCACCCCAAGGACGCAAAAAATCTGTGTCCACGCGCAGCAACCAGCCCGCCCCCGAAAGCGCCGCTGCGTGGGTCGAATAACAAGGAATCGTCTCACTGGGCATCACCCCACTGGCAACCGCAGAGCCAAACCACTGCATAGACGCAACCTCGTCACGCTCCGTCGAATTCACAACGCGAGCGTGGTCCAAACACAGGCACGCACGCAAAGGCGTGCCACCCGACACAGCCAGCGTGTCCGCCAGCGGCTCAACCTCAACCTCAACCTCAACCTCAGGCTCAACCTCAACCTCAGGCTCAGGCTCAGGCTCAGGCTCAGGCTCAGGCTCAGGCTCTAACGTCGATTTTAACACGGGCTCCAACACGGGCGCAGGCTCCAACACGGGCTCGGGCAAAGGCTCGCGAGAAACGGTTTTACTGCGCCGTGAGCGCGGCGCGTGACGCTTTGACGGCGCGCGCCACGATTCAAAACGAGCACCTTGCCAGCCAGAGGAACGCATTATGAAACGCGGACGCAACGACTCTGTACCCAGCAAAGGTACCTACTCTTATACCGCGCGCGGAAAAAAACGCACACACGACGAAGACTGGCCCTTCCAAAACCTCTCCCTTGTCGAAATTCAAACCATACTCAAAATCAACCCCTGCAACATCCACGAACCGCAAATCTCCGACATGAACCTCGGAGCCTACGTCATTCCCCACAGACCCAAAGCAAGCAACACCGTCGTCGTCGGCACACCGCGGGGAGACGGAGACGTAGCCGTCAATCTCACCGCTGTCGCACTTGCGGGCACCGTCTTTATCAACGAACACAGATTCGCCGCCGTCAAGCGAACAGGCGGCGAGCCCGGCCAAGGTATTCTCTCCGACCGCGTCCAAAACCTCAAACAGACACCCAGTCAGCTACAACAGCAACTGGCGCGCGACAACGCAGAAAAAAACACACCGACACCCCTGTACGACCTCCTGCTCAGAGAATGGGTCAACGACACAGCCACCGAAAACGAACTCGCCAACGAAGAACACGCTCTCTTTGCGTGCAAAAGCCGCGTCACCGTGCTGCTCTTTGGCACAGCGCGCACAGTCTGCACAGGCAGCAGCACCGCCCTTCAAGCAGTGCAAAAAATACTACACATTGTGCAAATGATGCGCAAAATACACCCCGAACTGCCCAACCCACGCAACGACGTGCAAAACATCGTCGCATCCGTCACACTCTTCCCCAAACTAGGCAACGCAGCAGACGTCTCCATGTACACAAACAACACCGCCGTTCTCAACGGGGCGCCAGACATAAAGCATTTCGAAGACACGCGAATCAACGACACAGCGACAGACGACGGGCTGCCACTGCAACTCCTCGCAGAAGAGTTTGGCCTCGGGGCCAACTACACCAAAGCACTCTTCCCAGGCGCCATCATTCGCTTTGAACACGAAGGCGTGCAGCTCTGCTTTCTCGTCTTTCGCAAAGGTGCCTGCGTCATCACGGGCGCAAAAGACGAACGCGTACTGTGCCGCGTGTACAGGGCGTTCCTGTGGGCAACCAGCGTCTACCTCTTGGAAATTTGCGCAAGACCCGAAAACAAACAACACAGACACATTGCGAAATACGTGCCTGCGTACCTGCGCGAGCTTGTGAAAACAGAAAAACAGCACAAACGCCTCAACGCAAACAGGCCACCCGTAACTAGCGTGTACACCCAATAAGACAGACGTACAAAAACAACACACTACATGTATACAGTTGCATACCGCAGCCTGAGCAAACAACACACAATGGCAAGCATCTTCACAAACAACGACTGGCTCGATGCTTTGTGGCTCGCCTACACAAATGCGGACACAAAACTCAGCAAAACAATGGAGGAACTCAGAAAAAAACACGGGCTTGGCGACGCGTGGACGCACCTGCAACGCCCGTACCAGCTTGCTACATTGGTCACCGCAACCATGCACGACCATCTGGTAAATTCCGAACTTACACCAGGCAACTTCGACATACCAGCCGCAGATCTAGATCACTGGGCAGTTTTCGAACTGTCCGATTACCAGCACATGCTGCCACAGTTCCAACGTGACGTCCCGGACGGCGAAAATCTCGCAGTGCTCTGGTGCGCGCCCGCAACCAGCTTCCGCTCCACAAAACCACAAGAAAAATCCCGCTGGGAAGAAGTCTACGAAAGTCAAAAGACCGTCAAAGACGTTTTCTTGCGAGGACTGACAATCTCCTACACGCTCAACGATTCCTTGTCAGATTTTTTCGACCCAAGCACCCAACAGCCCGCAGTGCACAATCTCTACAGAAACTACCTGCAACTCGCCACAGGCATGCAAGTCGGTGACGTTTTCGACGAAGCACAAATCTTTGAACATCTACTCATCAAGTGGACAAAGCAGGTCCAAACTTCGCTTGAACCCTTTGGACACGCGCTCAAAATTGTGCTCGCCGTTTGCTTCAACTCAGCAAACGGGCGATATTGCATCCGGGCGCTCGACACACCCCACCTTTTTACAAAAACGGAGTTACGGTACATTCAAGCTGACGCTACATATGGCGTGCCGCAATCCATCGACAATTGCTTTGGGAAAGATGACACAAAAGTAGTCTCCGGCAGCAGTGATAACCTTTTGTGTATCTGGAATGCAGTGACGGGCAAGTGGGAGCAGACACTGGCGGGGCATCACGGCACCGTGAACTCAGTGGAATTCAGTCCAGATGGCACACAGATAGTTTCCGGAAGCACAGATACTACGGTGCGTATCTGGAACACAGCGACGGGCACGTGCGAGAAAATTCTCGCAGAACATTCCGATGCCGTGAGCTCAGTGGCATTCAGCCCAGATGGCACAAAAGTTGCATCTGGCAGCAGTGATCACTCGGTGCGTATCTGGGACACAGCGACGGGCACGTGCGAGAAAACTCTCACAGAACATTCCGATGCCGTGAGCTCAGTGGCATTCAGCCCAAATGGCACACAGATAGTTTCCGGAAGCAAAGATACTACCGTGCGTATCTGGAACACAGCGACGGGCACGTGCGACCAAACTCTCACAGGACATACCGATGCCGTGAACTCAGTGGCATTCAGCTCGGACGGCACCAAAGTAGTCTCCGGAAGCCACGATCGTACGGTGCGTATCTGGGACACAGCGACGGCCACGTGCGACCAAACACTCGCAGAACATACCAATGCCGTGAACTCAGTGGCATTCAGCCCGGATGGCACACAGATAGTTTCCGGAAGCACAGATACTACGGTGCGTATCTGGAACACAGCGACGGGCACGTGCGACCAAACACTCGAACATTTGTCCTTGGTACTGTCGGTATCATTCAGTCTGGATGGCACACAGATAGTTTCCGGAAGCTTCGATAAAAAGCTACGTATCTGGAATGCAGCCACGGGCGAGCACGAGAAAACTTTCGCAGAAGAACATTCCGGTGCCGTAATCTCGGCGTCATTCAGCCCGCATGGCACAATACAGATTGCTTGGATACCCTACCTGACAGAACGAGCTATGCTCGACTTCCCGCCCGATGCACGGGAGGAATTACGCAAACAATACGCACAAAAAGTAGAACACAGCCTACTCGCAGCAAACAATTTAATTGGCGAATGGAACAACACAATGTTTGGCGAGGCACAAGAACAACGCAGAGCACAACAACACAGGGCAAACCTCCAACGCACCGTCAACGAAAAGGCCGGCCACCACGCAAAAAAAACACGCACGCAGGAGCTTATAACGAAAAAACAAACACAAACTGTGGACAAGTTGTTTACCGCGCGGGGATTCTATAAACCACAACCACAACCAGAACCAGAACCAGAACCAGAACCACAACCACAACCACAACCAGAACCAGAACCAGAACCAGAACCACAACCACAACCACAACCATCCGCACCACGCCCCGAAGATGTATACAGCAAACCTGAGCCTGAGCCTGAGCCTGAGCCTGAGCGTGAGCCTGTCCTGATTTTCCGGAAAGACCAATCTTCGACCGCCGGCTTCACACATAACGTCGTCAGCGCCAGCCACCCACACTGCGTCGACCCTGTACACTACTCGCGGACTATCCTCTGGCTCCCCGTCATGAACACGTCAGTCTCGACATACCTTCCAGGCATCTTCACAAAAACACCATTACTAGAAGGAAAACTTAACAGTAATCTCTGCGCCGCCTTCTCCGAGGAGTCCAGCGTCGCCGTCAATGCAAAAATTATCGACGCCGTCCGCTACGCCCTCAAGTTCCAACGAAAAGGCATTCGAGATAAAGCCATCGACGCTTGGGTAGACAGCACGCACACTGAAACCATCTTCAACCTCGCCACTTACCACAACCCCAAAAGAAAACGTCCCAGCGAATACAGACTCTCTTTCAGCGACGCAAACCTCGAGTTCTACAAAACAATCAACACAGCCACAGAGAACACCTCACCAGACCCACGCTGGGTACTAGCCTGCAACTGCAAGCAAAACGAACTCTTCTCAGCGCCGCTCTTTATCAGCAACGGGACACTGCAACAAGTCATCGACAAGCCGGAGCTGAAAGCACAACGCGCTATCGCACTCAAGGACTACATCAGAGAAAAACTCATGTACGACGTCGACACCTGCAAAGGCACCGGTCGCGACGGCGGTGTTAGGACGGCAAGCCCAGCACTCCTCAGCTGCGCCATCGCATCCGCCTACCTTCACGAGCTCCCACATATCGCACTCGCACTTCAACGATACGCGATCACACGAGTATCTGTCCAAAACCTTGGAATCCTCACAAGAAGCACACAAACTCTCCACCAGTACGCCATGAACCTCTGCGGTCTTGGCTGACAAGGACAAGAACAATGTACAATGCAACACAGTCTGAACACACCCACCCGCGACGCCAACGCATGCACACCCGTCAATCGTGCGCCCACTTAACGCCACACACACCTCACATGCATTCACACAGCAGTCCATAACGGGACGCGTACCGGGACTCCCACATATAAATTACGACCCTTCTTGCTAGTCCACCGCTCACGGCAACTCCACCAAAATGGGTCGGAAGAAGAATAAGAGGGTGGGGAAACAGGCGACCCCCTTGAGCAAGTTCCTTGACGCCACCCAATCGCCACCAATAAACGCCTGGGTGAAACCTCTGAACATTACATCGGACACCCCAGCAGCGAAACCAGCAGCGAAACCAGCACCCGGGATGACAATCTCTGACATCTATCGTGATTACTGGTCCACGAGCAAAGTCACCGCCAGTGACTTGAAAGCATTCGTGAAAGATACCGGAGTTGACAAAAAATGGATTCTCAGTCTGATGGAGGAGAATCCTTGCCTTACACAGTGTTCAAAACAAGATGTAGCGCAGGTGTTCCTCGGCCAAATCGGCGGGAAGCTGACTAACTGCGTTCACTCTGGTAAAATGACTGGAAAAGGGGCATTGGAGATGGCCATTCTCGGTCCACATTGCGGTTGAACATCCTAGCGGGACTAGCGGGACTCCTACTCTATAGTGGGACTCCTACTCTATAGTGGGACTCCTACTCTATAGTGGGACTCCTACTTTATAATGGGACTCCTACTCTATAGTGGGACTCCTACTTTATAATGGGACTCCTACTCTATGGGACTCCTACTTTATAATGGGACTCCTACCCTATAATGGGACTCCTACACTATAATGGGACTCCTACACTATAATGGAACTTTTACTAAACCCTAAACCCTAAACCCTAAAACCCTAAAACCCTAAACCCTAAAACCCTAAAACCCTAAAACCCTAAACCCTAAACCCTAAACCCTCTTGTCGCAGAGAAGATGGCCGCTACTACCATGCTCTACCCACCGGAAGTTCTGAACTCCCACATTATTCCCTATGGGGGACTGTACTGTGATGCCGAAATCACTGAACTCCACACCGACCAAAGTTTCACCGAAGGAGAAATCCGGGAACTTTTTGGATTCATGGACAACTGGCATGATATCATGCTCAAGGTTGATCTTGAGGAGGTGGAGAAAGAGTTGGAGTGGGTCGGCATGGGTATCAACTGGGAAAACAGCCCTTATCACGGCGAATTTGCTTACCACTACCTCGACGAAGTCGAGGGCAAAATGACAGTTGATGGAGACATCATCAAGAAGCCGCGTGTGGACTGGGAAACTGAGCGCTGTCTTCAGCAGTTTGAGGAAGATGCTGATTTTGAGGAATGGCTCTGTGAAGTAGAGAAAGTGGTTGAACAATACAACTTCCACCATCTCCTTGCATGGAACATTGAGGCCGGAGAAAATCATCCTTTGTGGGAAGGTGAATATACCCTATAATGGGACTCCTACACTATAATGGAACTTTTACTAAACCCTAAACCCTAAACCCTGCAAAGATTGTCATCCACAGGGTACATCTTGTCTCGGTCATGCCACGGCTCCTCGCTGTCAAAGAGCTGGACGCAGTCCTGGTTGCCAGCGGTCTTTGTGACAGTGTAGCGGGCGGCTGGCTGAGACAGGAGGCGAATGAAGCCGGCAGAAGAAGCTACACTATAAATCAAGAATCTCACACACTTGCAAAGTTTATTGATCTACTCTACAGCACATTGCTGAGCCACACAACATTGAAGCCAGCCCGGGCACAGGGGCGGCCGGAGGACTTCGGGCTTTGCATGTCAACTGATCGCCATTTTCAGCACAGACATGTACATTGAAGTCTACCCATCACTTCCGCGCACGCTTGCTCTCACTCTCAAAAGACCCACTCTCACTCTCCATTGCACTCGCCCCTCGCTTGCTCCCACCGTCAGCACTTGCACACCCAGGCTGCAAGTTCGACATAGCCTCATCCTCAATGTAATTGCTGCTCGCAGACGAAAACGCACCTTCTTGCACGTGAGCTTTGTGACGGTCAGTCATATGTGCAAGCCGGCGCTGACCCAGCAAGTACTTCTGAAACGCCACGGAATCACGGCCGGCCTGCCGAGCACGGTGCATCTCCAAGCTCTCCGCCATTGCATCTGCAAGCTCCTTGTCTTCAGCCCCCCGAGCCCCCTCAGTCTCCCAAGTCTCTGCAGGCTCTGACGCAGCCTCCGCAAGCTCTTCATGCTCTGCCGCAGGGTAAGTCATACCTTCGGGAGTCCTAGGCAAAAACCCACGTCGCCGAAGCTCCACCAAACCAAGGCCGTGGAACTGTCGAGACAAACAAGCTGAACTTGAAGCACACGCCATTGTACAAAGGTGCACTGCTCTTCACCACCTCTTCTGTACGTTTGCAACACAGTAAGGCCACAGTAGGCCTCTAGAGAGCAGTTTGGACTCACTTTTTACGTTACAAGAAACAATTCTTTTCGCCAACAGACTTGAAGGAGCTTTTTACAAACGATTTACACAAACACACTACCGTCTCCGTGCTTACTACTGTATCTTTGCACAGCGGTATAGGTTTCAGGCTTGAGGTACTGACACCAACATCACCTTTACAATGACCGACACCACCTCTGGAGCTTTGGCATCGACTTCGCCATCATACTCGCCGACTTCGCCATCATACTCGCCGACTTCGCCATCATACTCGCCCACTTCGCCATCATACTCGCCGACTTCGCCATCATACTCGCCGACTTCGCCATCATACTCGCCGACTTCGCCAGTACATTCGTCCACTTCGCCGAGTCACGAGGAGACTCAACAGCAGGCAGAGCAGGCAGAGCAGGCAGAGCAGGCGGAGCAGGCGGAGCAGGCGGAGCAGGCAGAGCAGAGAGCTATGTCGGATCTATTTGGATCCGATGATGATTCTGAGGTCGACGATGACGGTGAGGATTCTGACCTCGATCTGGACAGTGAGGCTGAGGATTCTGACCTCGATTCGGACCCTAGCAGTGACGATGACAATGTTTTGACTGACTTGCGGCTTGAGGTTAGAACAAGTCGTCGCCTGAGACAGGTCCGCAACCGTGACGCTTCACTGACTGCGCCCCTGAAGCGTCAGATGACAGACCGCTTTGTGCCGGCCACGGTGACCGACGTAGCAGACTTTGCCAAGAAGGACAATGCGTCTCCGAACACAGATAAGACAGGGCTGATGCAGTGCCAGATCACATACCAAGTGCCTGAGGCATTTGTGATGGTCCCCGTCGGGCCTCTGCGCAACCAACTGTACCCGGTAGATATTCGCTTTGCCATGCGTGAGTGCATGTACAATATGGACAAGTGGCTGCAGGCATTCTTCTTCGACGACCCCGAGGACGATGTCATGTCTGGCGACTTTACGATTGAGGTACTGTACGACACGACGGACCACCTCTGCAATTCCAAGACGTACGATGAATTCAAGCTTGGCGCTTCTCGCCTGAATGTTCCCGACGGATCGTCTGAGCTGTTTCCTCAGCTTACGCTGCACCGACCCTACAGCGACATTACGTACTGCAACACGGAGGCAGGTCTTCACGCTCTTGCGCGTTTCATTCTGCGCAAGGCATTCAAAGTTGACATGGATCAGAACGCCCCGCTCACGGACTCTCAAGCAAGATGCCACGTCAACAGACTACAAATGGAACTGATGTGGGCAGCGGTTTCCAGCAAGGACAACAGCGTGTGGGCCGAGGCAGCAGACATGTGCACGATCGACGAACTTGTCCACGTGTTGCCAACTTGTTCTGCGCTCAACGATATGCTCGCAAACGTCCACAGCGGCAACGTGATGACGGCGAGCTGCTGCGCACGCATTGTCAACTCCATGTCTCACGTGTTGTCCCCGGAGCGGCAACAGGAGTGCCTCGATTTTGCGAAGGCCGTTCGCGACTGGCGCGCCAAGCGCCTCGTTCAGATTACTCCCTGCATGCTCTGCACGGGTGCCGTTGTGCCTGGGGCCTACCTCCATCACGATGATGTCTACGACTTCCCGGCTTTTTTCCGCAAAGATTGCGATCCGCTGCTGTGCGTCAAGTGCCACAGCGAACGCTCAGACTTTATTAACAAGTATCTCTACCCGTTTCAGTTGCGGAATTCCTTGGTGGAGGACAGTGATTCCACTACCGATCCGAGCGCTCTGGATTGGCAACTTGTGCACCAGACTGCGGTGCAGGGCGGCGCGGCTCACCAAAGCGGCTTTGATTACGAGCTGGTTCATCAAGGCTTGATGGCAGCACTGAAACCCTTTGAGTCGACAATCAACAAGCTGATTGCCTGCAGCGCAATCGGATTTCGTATTCTGTTTCATGACCAAAACAGCACAATGAAAGACTGGCGCGCGGTCCGTGACGCCTTGTACGAAGAGGACAACCCGATTGCCGCACATCTTCCGAAGCTGAGTCAGCTCCACTTGCTGCCGACCAGCACGCAGGCGTCCTGGAAGCCTGGCTTTACGAGCAAAGAAATTGCGACCTGCATCCTCAATACTGCCCTGGTGGACCAGTTGATCGACCGCATGCCGCGCACTCAAGTTTACAAGCGGGTGTTTGGAGACAACCTGCCCAAAATTGAGATTGAAGTCGCACTTCTCAAGACTGTCATACGACCTCAAGATCTGCACAGGCTCATTGACGCCCACCTGCGCAAACTGCCAGTCGCGCCGTTCCTTTTGGCCGGCGGGCTGCTGCCTGACGAGCAGCCGCGCAGCACCCAGCCTCAGTCGACGCGCGCCAAGGCATACTTCGATCGCCGCCGCGTTGCCAGTGGTCTGGCTTTCCCGGCCATCAGCACTCCGCGCCACTTTTTCCGCTGCTAATGAATGTGTGCCACACAAATACATGGCTTTTTTTTTTACCTCACTCCCACACAGAGAGCTCCGCGCCTCGCACTGCATCCCTGCGCAACGCTATGCAAGATAAGAAGCGGCAGCAGACTGCACTTCCGAAGGCTGATGCCAACGCCAAGCGTGCGCGCACAGAAATGCGCATCCACAAGCCGCTAGTGCTGCGCAAGGCCTTTGTGGAAATCGATTGGCACACTCTCATGCTGTTTATCGACCCCCTCACCAAGCGACCCGCCGCACACAAGTACGAGACTCACAACCGAGACGGCATCCTCGTGCAACACAAGCGAGTCTACCGCCCCGGCGAGTACAGTGAACCTGGGCACATTTCCTACGCACTTGACAACCTCAGCAAGTGCAAGCGCGCGTACAAGTTTGGACTCGCCAGCCTCACGCCGTTCCCAGTTAAAAAGCTGTCACCGGAAGCCAAGGCTGTGCGCGAAAGACTGTGGGCTCTCGCACACGCGCTCACCGGAAACAAGAAGTTGACAGTTTTGCTCGTCAACCGCTACGTGCAAGGTGGGAAGGGCACCCTCACCAAGCACCGAGACGATGAAAAGTACATCGACCAAGACCACCACGTTCTTTCGGTCACTTTCACACTCGCGCCCACCACGGTGCGCAACCTCAAGTGGTACTACGCGGTGGAGCACAGCTACCAAAACGGTCGCAATCACGTCACCTTGGAGACCACCCACGGCGATGCACTGTGGGGCGACTTTTGCAACCACCTCCACCAAGTTCTGCCGCCCTCGGACAACCACGAGAGCGTCTGTCTCACGTTTCGTGCGGCGACCCAGTCGTCCTGAGCAGTCACACAATAAACTGGTTTGCATTGCCAACAAACGAACCCACTGAACTCGTCAATCAAACCACCGCTCCCGACGCCTAAGGCACAAAATGTCTCCTATACAAACTCAACGATAACAACCACACGTGACCGTCGCGTTCCACCATGTCGATGCGAAAAACACCGCAACCCTAAAGCACCCGTCGTAAGCTACATCAACACATTCCGTACCTTTGTGCTCAACCAGCGCACAAGGCTCGAAGGCCAACAACAGGACAGCATGAACATGCGCGACGTCATCCGTCACATTGCAAACACCCCCGAAGCGCATACGCCCGTGCTCTTGTGCGCTACCGACACGACAATCGAGGCAGTGCTCCACAACATACCAGAGGATCAAGTAACCGGCATGCTGCAATTAATCGCCGCAGAGCGAGAGCAACTGACGCGAGAGCAACATGGAGCGCTCTTGAGGAACGCACCCATTGCCGCCGTCACCACCTTTGACATTCGCCACCACAACGTCACACGCTACAGGACAGGCGAACAACAACTCATCATTCAGCCACGCGCGGTAACCTACATACTGCCTCATGACCAAGCCGTGTACCACCTCAACGACACAGTGTATGACAAAAATGTCTTCAAACATGTACCGGAACAAGCAAACGTTGGGCGCGAACGGTTCCCACTGGAAAAAGTCTACGCCGACACCGCGACGATACCGAAGGAGGAACTGTACGTCACCCTCGACGATGAGGGACTGAAACACAAAGACGAAAGTTTCACCGTCGCCTTTCTGAATGACCAAAACTCACGCAAAGCAAGGCTCGTCGGTGCCGACGTCATCGAGCTCAACGCGGAATTCTCAGGACAAAACGCAGGCATCGAAGCGAGCGCCGTCGCCTTCATGCTTTCGGGCAAATATCTACAGCAGGGAACCGCCTAGCCTGTACACAATAAGAGACCGTCCGCTCGTCCACTGTATCTGCTCACAGTGCCATGCGCACGCTCAACAAATACCACCGCCTCGCACAAAAAGACCGCGACGCACAACCCCTCTGCAAGGCCACCCTCCACACTCTTCAACACACACCAACTAAACTCCCGCACCTTTGCGAAACGCTATGCGCACCCTGTGCAAATACCACCGACTCGCACAAAGACCCAACGCCCTCGTCGCCCTCGTCACAAACACCCACGCGGACGACCGCGACGCCCAACCGCTGTGCGACGCCATCCTCCAACTGCTGCCCCTCGCCCTCTTCAACACCTACGTACACAACGTCGAAACACTGCTACGACAAGCCAACCGCTGCCTGCAAAATCAACACGACCTGCCCACCGACTTCTTCTGCGCCACGCACGTCTTCACCGTGCTGCGACACAGGCTCCGACTGTGCCCGCCACTGCAACAAGTCTGCGACGACACCCTGCAACTCTGCAACCGCCCCGAGCTCACCGACCAGCAGCGCTTTCTCATCGGACTCTGCCGAACCAAGTTTGCCTACCAAACCATCCACCAGCGACCCATCGACACCCTCCGCAAAGCCGCCACCCTCCTGCACATGCCCCAACCGACCAACCGAACCCACCAAAACAGGCTCATCATTGCCCTACAGCACACACCCGTGCGACAAAACTCACACCCCTACCTACCCAGAGGCTTCACGCTGCCAATCAGCACCGTGCCACCCGGGCTCGCCATCCCCTACGCACACAAGGCACCGCCACGCGTACGCATCAAACGTGTCATCAGGAAAAAAGTCAACCGTCAATGTACTTAAGTCAACACACCACAAATCATATCAAAACAACCATCATGTCGCGCAGACGCACGGAGCCCCGCGCGGGCTCTGCGCCCACCATCGACTACGTCTACGCACCCAATCCAGACCACACACCGACCGACGAGCCCAACGTCGTACACTACACGCACGATGACCTCGACGAAAGACGCCACACCCTACGAAAATTCATCTACGACACGCAAAACCTCCTCCTCATCCGCGACCGCGACCCAGCCTACGTTGCACAAGCCTTTCAAACCGTCGCAGACATCTTCGTACAAACAGTGGCACGCCACAATCGCGTCGAAGTCGCAACAAAAGTCCCGCCCGTGACGGCACTGAGAGCCTACAGCGGCGAGATCGTCGATGACCCAGAGTCACCTCCTCTGCAACACTTCATCAGATGGCGACCCTTGGCCTCATCCAAGTTAATCAAAGTACTGCTGCCACACCCAGCCCTCCCCATCGTGCTCGAGTGCACCGTCGCAAAAGTCCACCAACACCATTACCCAGCGCGCTACGCAACAAACGTACCCTGGCTCTACACGCCCCCCACAGGGTCAGAAGCCTTTGCCACAATCAAAGAATTCCGAACCTGCCACAGACAACCCTTCCAGCCCACGCTGACAGAGACGCCCAGCGTCAACGCAAGAAGCACCCACAACTCGGTCACCACTCAGCCACCACCAGATGCGGCCGACCCGCCGGACATTGACCAAACGACAATCTTCCTCAAGGCAACACACATCCACTGGCGGACAGCCGACTACTTCACACAATACTCAGAAGAAGCATACGTCTGGAACACCGACGGATCCATGGCATTTAAAGCTGACAAAGGAATGCCCGACGAACAGGTCGACGAGATACGGCAAGCCAGAAACACAGTCCGCTACACTCCCATACCTCCAGACAAACAACCCGTCGACCGAAAAATGGAAAACCCACAGGAAGGACCAGACCCAGAAGTACTCTACACCTGGCAG
>Ga0222715_10001047_pt1 | contig 27157 bp, 30 predicted proteins | sample C33_9DmetaG_FD_165056 | JGI IMG/M metagenome (GOLD analysis project Ga0222715, IMG submission 165056) | Estuarine water microbial communities from San Francisco Bay, California, United States - C33_9D | ecosystem: Environmental > Aquatic > Marine > Unclassified | place: USA: California...
ACCACTGGTTTATTCAATACTATTGTAATGCAGAAAACACCAGCAATAGATTCTATTCTCCGGCAATACGAAGTTCCAGTGGAAGTAATTTTACATTATTTTTGAACAGATGTGGGAATTCTAATGGACAAAATAGTTATGAGGTTACCGTGAGTACTGGAGTAATTTATGAAATCACTCGTTAAAATTGTTTAAAATTTTTTAAGAAGAACCATGAGCAGATTAAATACTAACAATATTATTAGTCCAAGTACAGGAACACCAATTCTCCAATCAACGGGGAATATTGTTCAGTGCAATAGAGTCAGATATGACTCTAGAACATCATGGTCTTCCAATAATAGTGGAAATGGAACTGAGATTAATGGTCTTAGACTAAGTATTACTCCTAGACACTCTGGAAATTTATTGTTATGTCAGTGGGTTCTTTCTGGAGATTTTCATCAGGATAATGTATTCGTAATTCATAAGAACGGTGGTATTATTACTACAGGTGGTGAACAAGGATATAATGCCGAAACTGGTAATGCTAGATGGTCTGGATTTACTTGTTCTACTGCCGATTCTGCCGGAAGTGACACTGGTTCAACCCCACACCACTGGTTTATTCAATACTATTGTAATGCAGAAAACACCAGCAATAGATTCTATTCTCCGGCAATACGAAGTTCCAGTGGAAGTAATTTTACATTATACCTAAATAGATGTGGGAATTCTAATGGACAAAATAGTTATGAGGTTACCGTGAGTACTGGAGTAATTTATGAAATCACTCGCTAATTTCGGAGGATAGATAGATGAGTTTCGTTTACGCTGATAGGGTATATAATAGGAGCGGTATAGAGACAATTCCTCTTACCGGATCTGTAATTAATACCAGCTATATGCGATATGACGGCCGTCCTGGTTATTGGACTAGAGGGTGGATTCAATATGATAATAATGGAACATTATTTGCTCTCAGATTGACAGCGAACAATGTCCAACATCCAAATAATATTCTAGTTGCTTCATGGCAACTAACTATGGAAACCGACAATAACATTCTTTTTAAAGTAATGAAAAACGGTTCTTGGCAAGACAATACTTTTGGAACCAACGCAGGATATGCTCCTTCAGACGAATGGTACTGGAAGGGAATACTTTGTGCATATCATGATGGGGATAATTCCTCAACACCAGCTAATTACAGACTTCTTTATGTTTGTAGAGCGGGAACTATAGGTGATGTTAGATTAGATATTGTTGCTCAACATTCCAGTGACAGCAACCAGAACCTATATATCAATAGACCATGGAATAGTGCTGGACAAAACTCATATGAAACTGGGGTTTGTACAGGAGTGGTTTTTGAAATCGCACAAGCCGCAGGAGGAATGGAAGCATGAGCGCTAGACTTAATGTTGATGACATTTACAATCTTGCTGGCAAGAGACTAGTTGCCAGTGGCGTTGGTAACGTAGTTTCTTTCGATGTTGTTCAAACCTGTGAACCATATCTGGTATATTGCAGAAACACTGGAAATGGTACAAGAATGAATGCCCTTTCTTTGAGTTGCAAACCAAAGAAAAGTAGTAATATTCTTGTTATGCAATGGGTATTGACAGGAGAAGTAAGTTGGGACGAAGTTCTACTTCTCCATAAGAATGACAGTTTGATTACCGATGGTGGTCAACAGGGTTATAATAACCAAGCAGGAAACAACCGTTGGTCTGGACTTCTTGGTGGATGGTATGATAGAGATAACAGTTCTACCCCTGCTAGTTGGAAGTTAACGTATCACTGTACAGCAAATACAACTGGTCAACTGTATTTCACTCCTGCTGTAAGATCCTCTGAAGGGGGACAAAACTGGTGGAGATTGAATAGAACGTGGAGTAGTAATGGCCAGGGCAGTTACGAGAGAACTTGTTCTATTGGATACCTATTCGAAATTGGAACCTAAATATAATAAATAATTAGTAAAGTACTTCTACGTAGAGTATTCAAGTTATGTCATTCTTAAAGTTCAGAGACGTTTTTAAAAGATTTCCAGAGTATGCTGATGCTATCATTGCATTAAGACCTGGAGCAGCTTTTGGTATTGAACTAAACAATTATGATAGTTTAGTTTGGGATCAATCAACAAACGAGGGAACTCCTCCAACTGAAGATGAAATCAAAGCGAAGTTGGTGGAATTACATGCTCAATGGCAAGAAGAACAATATAAAAGATTGAGATATTTACAATATCCAACCACTGAAGAACAATTTGCTCTTCTTTATGACGATATGTCTGCGGGAAGAATCCCTGGTGCAGAAACATCACAATGGTTTGCTTTAATCAAATCAGTTAAAGAACAGTTTCCAGTAGGAGCTCAACCAGAAGGAGCACCATCAAACGTACTTGATGGTCCAACAGATGTAACTGGTGATGTAGAGAACAAAGAAACTAGCCAGTGGACAGGAGCTGCACTAACCTAAATTATTTTTTTTATAATGTTTGATTATATAATAATAGACGACTGGTACGAAGATCCAGATCGTCTAAGAGATTTTGCTTTATCTAAATTTAAAGAATCCACCAAAGATGGGGAATCTAAAGTGGATTCTAATGGTTATGGGATTTTCCCAGGATATAGATCGAAAACAAATATTTCAAATTTAATACAAAATAAAGATAAGATAGAAAAATCTATTGGATATAAAATAAATCCTAATAAATGGATTTGTGCAAATACTTGTGATTTTCAAAGCGAAACACATTTATTGGAGTTTGATTTTTCCCTTTTATCCGATAGTAGTATGGGGATGAAAGTTCGGGGATCTGATATTGTTTTAAATATAAAAGATTCTCTCTCAAATGGGTGTTTTCAATATTGTCCAGAAAATTCTACTAAATGGATACATTCCGATTCTGTTAATACATATGCAGCCGTGGTTTATTTAAATCCAGACTCGGATAGAGAGTCTGGAACAGGATTTTATAAAAATAAAGAGACGGGAAAAGAATTGGAGAATGATCCAAATTTAGTTCTACCAAAAGAAGAATGTATTAATTTTGATAGGTGGAAAATGATCAATTATGTTGAAAATATCTACAATAGATGTGTAATCTTTAATGCTAAAAGATATCATTCTGCAACAAAATACTTCGGAACAACTCCAGAAAATTCCAGATTGACTCAAGTATTTTTCTTTGATTTACAAGTTTAATGAGGTTTCCCTCACCAAATTATAAATACCTCTATAGGACTAGGGGTATTTTTTTATGGCGCAGCCATCTAGTAGAGCGGAGTTGAAAGACTATTGCCTCAAACAACTAGGAAAGCCAGTTTTAGAAATAAATGTAGATGATGATCAGATTGATAATTTGATGGATGATGCTATCCAATATTTTCATGAACATCACTTTGATGGTATTGATAGGGTTTTTCTAAAGCATAAACTAACTCCAGCAACTAAAGACACTATCACACAGTTGGGGGTTTCTACAACAACATCTGCAACTGTTGTTGGTGACGGATTGACTTCGATTAACTATGTGGAAGGGGTGAACTATCTACCACTTCCAGATTCCATCATTGGTGTAAATAATGTTTTAAAAATAAACTCTAGTACAGTATCTGACGGATTATTTAATATTAAGTATCAACTCTTTTTAAACGATGTTTACTATTATGGTGCGTTAGATCTTTTAAACTATGCAATGGTAAAGAGATATCTAGAGGATCTGGATTTTCTTTTAAATCCAAATGCACAAATTCGTTTCAATAAAAAAAATCACAAGTTATATCTCGACATTGATTGGAGTGAGGTTGGAGAAAACGAATACGTAATTATAGATTGTTATAGACTTCTAGATGGTGCAGATGCTCCTAAACTCTATAATGATTCGTGGTTGAAAAAGTATTTGACCGCATTGATTAAAAAACAGTGGGGTCAAAACATGATCAAGTTCCAAGGAGTTCTTCTTCCAGGAGGAGTTCAACTTAATGGTAGACAAATTTATGATGATGGTGTTCAGGAGGTAGAAAAACTAGAACAGAAACTCAGAACAGATTATGAATTACCACCACTAGACATGATCGGCTGATATGGCACCTCTAAATTCCTATTTTCTTCAAGGTTCTCCAAGCGAACAGAGACTTGTTCAGGATTTAATCAACGAACAACTCAAAATATACGGACAAGACGTACTATACTTACCCAGGAAAATTATTGGAGAAAATAATGTAATTAAAGAAATTACTGCATCCAAATTTGATGATAGTTTCAGAGTTGAAGCTTATCTGATGAATTCTGATGGGTTTAGTGGCAGTGGAGAGTTATTAAGTAAATTTGGCATAAGAAATTCTGACGAAATTAATTTGGTAATTTCAAAAGAAAGATATAATGATTTCATTATTCCAAAATTGGCAAAATTAAGTACAAATGAGAGAAAAATATCCTCAAGACCACAGGAAGGAGACTTGGTTTGGTTTCCATTAGACCAATCTTTATTTGAAATAAAATTTGTTGAAGGTAAAAAACCTTTTTATCAGTTACAAGAATTATATGTTTATGAATTGAGATGTGAAAGATTCGAATATGAAGATGAAATAATAGATGTAGGTATTACTGATGAGAGTGGATTGGATGTAAATCAGTCCGTAAAGGATTTTGGAAATATTTACAACATTCAAATGGTTGGTACTGCAGCAACAACAGCAGTTGCCACTGTAGGTCTCATTACATCGGATCCAACTTCGAAGTCCGTACAGTACATTGATCTAATCAATGATGGATTTGGATATTCTTCTGTACCAAGAGTTTCTATATCCACTGCACCAATAGGAGGACTTACTGCAACTGCTGTAGCGATTATGACAAGCAGGACTGCAAATCAAAAACTATCAATAGATAAGATTTTAGTGACAAATCCTGGATTTGGATATACAGAATCTCCAACAGTAACAATAACTGGTGGAGGAGGACAGGGTGGAATAGCCACTGCTATTATAAATTCGGGTGTTCTTGGAATCATTGGTATTTCTTCTGGTGGTGTTGGTTATACAACTACTCCACAAGTGTTCATTGATAGAGTATTCATTCCATCTAGTTCTGGAATCTCTTCAAATATCAATAATGCACAAGCAGAAGCAATAATAAATGTGAACGGAGAAGTTGCTCAAATAAGATATCTGAATGCAGGTGCTGGATACACTTCTGCACCTTCAATAACATTTACCAATCCAGTCTCAGATACATTCGGAGATTATACATACAATCAACTTGTTTCTGGGAATAGTTCTGGAACTACTGGTTATGTCAAGTCATGGGATCATATTAATAGAGTACTAAAACTCTCTACGGTAAATGGAACATTCAGACTTGGAGAATCTATCGTAGGTACTGGAGTAAGTTATAAAATTTCTTCAATATCAAATAATGAATTCTTAGATGATTATGCTTCGAATCTAGAAATAGAACAAGAGGCAGATCAAATCATAGATTTCAGTCAAAAGAACCCATTTGGAGAGTTCTAAATAGTTAATACGTTATTGGTAACTCGTAATGATATCAAATTATTTTTACCACGAGATATTGAGAAAGACGATTATATCTTTCGGTACTCTCTTTAATGATATTCAAATAAAACATCGTGATAAAAGTGGTGTGGACTTTAGTATAATTACTGTCCCAATTGCTTATGGTCCTATCCAAAAGTTTTTAGCAAGAATTGAACAATCACCAACGGTAAGAAAGGAAGTTGCGATTACTCTACCAAGAATGTCATTTGAAATGACAGGTGTTCAATATGATGCATCAAGAAAGTCTTCTACTATGCAGACTTTTAAGGCTGTCGATTCTGAAAAGAATCAGATTGTCAAATCTTTTATGCCTGTTCCATATAATATAAGTTTTCAATTATCAATCCTCTCCAAACTCAATGAGGATGCTTTACAAATATTGGAACAGATTTTGCCATACTTTCAACCACACTTAAATCTAACAGTAGATTTAGTAAGTAGTATCGGCGAAAAGAAAGATATCCCAATGATTCTGGAAGGAATCACAATGGATGATCAATATGAAGGAGATTATACTACAAGAAGAGCCTTAATATATACACTAAATTTTACGGCAAAGACTTATCTATTCGGACCTGTCGGAAACTTCAACGATTCCCTAATTAAGAAAGTTCAAGTCGATTATCATACAAATACCGATAATATCGCCAATTCTTCTAGACAACTTAGATATACTGCAGAACCAAGAGCTCTCAGAGATTATAATAGTGATGAGAGTGCTATCATACTTGGTGATATTGATGAAAATGTAACTGAGATTTCTGTATCTGAAATTGCCAAGTTCTCACAAGGAATTTATCTTCAAATTGAAGATGAAGTAATGTATGTCAGAAAAGTTGGAGAAACTGAAATTCTCGTTAATAGAGGGGAAAATAACACGGTAGCATCAACCCATATCGAAGGAACTGCTATCAACATAATTGATAATCTTGATAATCAACTAATATCTCTCGATGATGATTTTGGATTCAGTGAATACCGTTTTGATTTTGAAGACGGAAAGGTTTATAGTCCATCAAAAGGAATTGATGTATGAGTTTTGAAGACATTGATAAGGCTCTAGACATTGAGACAACTCCGATTAAATCAGAGATTGTCAAGACAGAACCAACTGCAATAAAAAAAGAGTCACCAGACCAAATTCAAAAAGACTATGAGTACTCTAGAGGTCAACTCTATTCCATCATTGAGAAGGGTCAAGAGGCAATCAATGGCATTCTAGAACTTGCACAAGAATCCGATTCCCCCAGAGCCTATGAAGTTGCTGGACAACTCATTAAGAATGTTGGTGATGTTACAGATAAACTCATTGATCTTCAGAAGAAGATGAAGGATATTAATCAGGAACAAAAAGGTTCTGCACCTACCAATGTTACTAATAATGCAGTATTTCTTGGTTCAACTGCGGAACTTCAAAAGTTCTTAAAAGGATCCATGAACGGGGATCTCCCTAAATAAAAATAGGAAAAGTATTACTAAAATAATGGATAAACTCACCTTTAAGGAGTGGTCTATTCTATCTGACCTAGAAACTATTGCGCCTCTTGGAGAGGACTTTGAGTTTTCTATGGCTCGTGGAGAACTTAAGACTGCAAAGACTGCTATCAATAGATTGATGCGTCATCTCAAAGGAGAAGGTGATCTTGAAGCATGGGTTCAATCAAAAATTACAAAGGCATCTGAGTATCTTGATACCGTAGCCGACCATATGGATGGCGGTGAAGATGACACAGAAAAAAAGAAAGAGGTAAAGGAAGGAAAAAAGTCTAAGTGCGATTGTGATTGTGGACAGGATCCTTGCGTAAAGTGTGGAGAAAGTCATCACGATATTAAAGAAGGGAAAGAATCAAAAGAAGCGAAGAAGTGTCCAGACGGTAAGTACTGGTGCATGACTGATAAGAAGTGCAAAAAGATCCCTAAAGGTTGGCACATGATGAGAAGTGGACTCATCATGAAAGATGAAGAACACGAAGAAGAAGGTAAGAAGAACGGTAATGGAAATGGTGAAGGATCTGAATCAAATGGTGGCGGGGTAAGCGAAGGTAACGACATATTTCATCAAGGCAATCCCAATCCTCAAATGAGAAACATGCCTATGGGACAAAGAAATGTTGATAAACTTGCATCCTCTTATTCAAAATCTATAAGGAGTGCTGCAGTAGGTGGGCTTAATTCTATGTCCAAGGCAGCTCAATCTGCAAAAAACACTAAACTAATGAAGAGTGATAGTGTAAGAGTTGCAGAAGGATGTGGTAGTACACACTCACCCAAAAAGAAAAAGAAGAAATTATCCGAGATGATTTCTACTACTATGGATGGTAGAAGATATAGAAATGTTGATAACAAAGAAGATCAATCAAGATTTGAAAAAGAAAAAGAAAAAGAAAAGGAATCTAAAAGAAAAGAAGCTAAGGAGAGAAAAAAAGAATTAGCTTATGAGAGACAAACCAAAGGTATTCGTTTCTACGATAAGAAAGGATCTGGTTACATCAGAGATGGTAAAAAAGTCTATGATGAATCTGCAAAGTTGGATGAAAAATGTTGGGATGGATACAAACAACTTGGAATGAAAAAGAAAGGGAAAAAAGTAGTTCCCAATTGTGTGAAGGAGGATTCTATTGATGAAAACAAGAGTGGTGATAGTTCTTTGCGTGACTGGTTTACTAAGAGTCGTGCTTCTGATGGCACCCCTGGTTGGGTTCAACTTGGTGGTAAATACGCAGGAAAACCCTGTGCAAAACAACCAGGACAAACAACCAAACCAAAGTGTGGTTCAAGTAAAATGAAGGCAGACCTCTCTGATAAAGAAGAGGAAAGTGCATTCCGTCGTAAGAATCAGGAAGACCCAAATCCCGATAAAAAGGGTAAGGCAAAGAACGTTGCCACAGAAGAAAAAGATCATGAAGTCTCAATGGCACACAAACAATTGAATAAGACAATTGCAAATGCCAAACAACTTAAAAAAGATCTAGGCAAAAAAGAAAAAAATATACCAGCTTGGGTTCAAGCAAAGATTACTGATACTGATCACAATATGGATGCAGCTTCTGGTTATTTGGCAAAGGAAGCGGCTGGAGAAAAAGACGCCTGTTATTCCAAAGTAAAGTCTCGTTACTCCGTATGGCCTTCTGCATATGCATCTGGTGCTCTAGTCAAGTGTCGTAAAGTTGGTGCAAAGAACTGGGGTAACAAGACCAAGAAAGAAGGTTATGAGTTCTCCAATTGGAGAGATGAATTCAAAGCAACTGAGTATGAGTCCTTTAACATTGTTGAACCAACTCCTCTAAAAGAAAGTGAGGAGATTAGATATTGCCCTAAGTGCAAAAAGAATGAAAAGAAAAAAGAGTGTAAGTACGGTGAGAAGTATTGGACAATGTTCTCTCTACCCCCATCATTAGGTGGCGGTGGTGCTTATGATCCTAACGAAGTTCATCCCGCAAATGAGGGATTGAGTTTTGAAATTGGTGGAGGACACAAGAAAGCACAGAAGATGGGTAAAATCCGTAACCTCTCTAAAGGTGCAACTGGTGGAGAAAAGGATGCTGCTCAAGCCGCGTTAAAGAGACTCGGTGGAGGAGTTTCACTTCCACTCGCAGATTCAGTCATCTATCCAGGACAATTAAAAACTGAAGATTATCAGAAATTACAGTCAACTGGTAATGTTTTCAGTATAATGTTGATGTGGAGAGGAAAAACTTATCGTTTGCAACTGTTCTTCTCTGGTTCTAAGAGACCATCAAGAGAAGAAGTCAAGGCAGAAATCCAAAAGTTCTACCCAGGTGGAGTTTTGACTCACTACTATCCAAGTCCATCTGATCCAACACAACCAATTGTAGTTATTCAAAGGTAATCCAAATGAACCCTTCCGACATTGAACTTTCTGATATTAATAAAATGTTAGTCTATGAACAACAGGCAAGGGACATAGATAAGATGGATAGAGACCAAGCAATAAATTTTGCGAAGGCCTATCTAAAATTATATCTCAAACAACAAGAGGTAGTTGCAGATTTAGCAAGAATGTGATTTTTTATGAGTGAACAGGTATATCTTGGTAATCCCAATCTAAAGAAGGCTAATGTAGCCGTTGAATTTACACAGGAACAAGTACTTGAGTTTATCAAGTGCAAACAAAATCCTGTGTATTTTGCACGTAACTATATCAAGATCGTTTCTCTTGACTATGGTGAAGTGTCTTTTGACATGTACCCATTCCAAGAGAAGTTAATCAATAATTTCCACGAAAATAGATTCAACATTTGTAGAATGCCTCGTCAGACAGGTAAATCCACAACTTGTGTTTCATATTTGTTACATTATGCGGTGTTTAACGATAATGTTAACATAGCTATTCTAGCGAACAAAGCATCAACTGCACAGGATCTACTCAGTAGGTTACAATTTGCATACGAGAAACTGCCAAAGTGGATGCAGCAAGGTATCGTATCATGGAATAAACGTTCTCTAGAATTAGAAAATGGTTCAAAGATTATCGCCGCGTCTACTTCTGCATCTGCTGTCCGTGGCGGATCGTACAATGTCATCTTTCTGGACGAGTTCGCATTCATCCCGAACCACATTGCTGATGACTTCTTTGCCTCTGTATATCCTACTATTTCGTCAGGTAAAAGCACGAAGGTCTTGATTGTTTCTACCCCAAAGGGTATGAATCATTTCTACCGCATGTGGCATGATGCGGAGAGAGGAAAGAACGAATATATTCCAACTGATGTTCACTGGTCTGAAGTTCCTGGTAGAGACGAAAAATGGAAACAACAGACTATTGCAAACACATCCGAACAACAGTTCAAGGTTGAGTTTGAGTGCGAATTCTTAGGATCAGTTGATACACTTATATCTGCTCCAAAATTACGTTCGATGGTATACGAAGATCCAATCAAACGTAACGCTGGTTTGGATGTTTATGAAGAACCACAGAATGACCATAACTACGTACTTACTGTAGACGTTGCTCGTGGAGTTGAAAAAGATTATTCCGCATTTACGGTAGTAGATACAACAACATTCCCATATCGTTTGGTTGCAAAGTATAGAAATAATCAAATAAAACCGATGCTCTTCCCGAGTATTATTAAAGATCTTGCAAATGCATATAACAAAGCATACGTATTAGTTGAAGTCAATGATATTGGAGAACAAGTCGGTCAGATTCTCCATATGGATTTGGAGTATGACAATGTTCTTATGTGTTCTATGAGAGGACGTGCTGGTCAAATAGTAGGTCAAGGATTTTCTGGTAAAAAATCACAGATGGGCGTAAAGATGTCCAAGACTGTCAAGAAAGTTGGTTGCATGAACCTAAAGACACTACTTGAAGATGATAAATTAATAATCAAAGATTATGAGATTATTAGTGAACTCACTACATTTATTCAAAAATCAAATTCATTTGAAGCGGAAGATGGATGTAATGATGACCTTGCAATGTGTCTAGTTATTTTCTCATGGTTGGTGATGCAACCATACTTCAAAGAAATGACGGACAATGATGTTCGTAAGAGAATTTATGAAGAACAGAAAAATCAAATTGAACAAGACATGGCACCTTTTGGATTTATATCCGATGGTTTAGATTCAACTGGTAGTTTTGTTGATGAAGAAGGTGATAGGTGGCATGTAGATGAATATGGTGATATGCAGTATATGTGGGATTACCGATAATGGATATAGAAGATTCTTTTGAATTAGAACATCTGTTTTTAACAGAAAGAAAATGTAGATCTTGTGGTGAAATAAAAGATCTTATAGATGGTTTTTACTTAACAAGAAAGGATAGAGGGACTATACCATCTGCATATTCATACGAATGTAAAGTTTGTACTATAAAAAGAATAACTGTTAGTAGAATGACTAATAAAATTTTTGATAGATGGGAATATCCTGACTGGTAGATTGTTCATTGGCAGTTTCCCCAATATAAAGTTAGCAAATACTAAATATTTGTAGTCAAGTTGAAAACTTCTTTAGAGGGAAAGACATGTCGCTAAACCTAGTATCGCCAGGAGTGAAGATCAGGGAAGTTGATCTTACTGTAGGCAGAATTGATGCAGTAAACGACCAAGTAGGTGCAATAGCAGGACCTTTTGCAAGAGGACCAGTTAACGTTCCCGTTTTGGTTGAAACTGAGCAAGATCTAATTAAAAAATTCGGAAAACCTTCAAACAACGATGCTCAATATGAGTATTGGTTGACGGCTTCTTCCTATCTTTCTTACGGTGGAACCCTAAGAGTAATCAGAACAGATGACGCTGGACTTGTTAATGCTCATGCAGCAGTAAGTTCACCAGTTCCTCTAAAGATTACTTCTGATGAGGATTTCCTCAATAACTATCAGTCTGCAACAGACTGGTATTTTTCCTCAAGAGAAGCTGGAAGTTGGTCAAATAATCTAAAAGTTTGTGTTATTGATAACAAAGCAGATCAAAGAATCTCAATCGGTACTTTTGGTCTAGCCGTTGGTTATGCAATTACTTGTGGTCTACAGACTTCATATGTAACTCCACAGGGAACAGTAGAAAACTTCAATGGATATGTAAAAGGTATCATTACAGAAGTCAATCAAGGAAGCATTGATGTAAAGGTTGTAAGTAGAACTGATGCAACTACAGGTACAACAATCGCCGTAGAATATTCCGATAACACACTAAACAGAATTCTATCTGCAAGTGATGGCGTTGGTCAAGGTGCATACTATCAGGTATTCAATAACGTTGGAGTTGCAAACTCCCTCGAAAAACTAAGATTCTCTGATGGTGGTACAATCGGAATTGGTAATACCGTAATTGATATTACACAAAGACTCGTTGGAAGTATCGGTGATGTTGCAGTTGGAGATTTAATCCAAACTCTTAATAGCGAATTCTCTACTAGAGTAACTGGTGTTTCCACGAACTCAATTACTGTAGAGACAGCTGCTCCAGTATCATATGCTTCAACTACTTTCGTTGTAACTTATACAAGAAGTGCCTTAGATGGAACTCTTGGATACGGTGAAGGACTATATGCAGATACAACTAGAAACCCAGTTGTTGATTGGTATGGTCAACAAACTCTCGGACTAGATAACACAACAGTATACTGGAAGAGCATTGCTCCAAAACCAGGAACCTCCCAGTATTCCTTAGAGAGAAGTTCCAAGAACGATGAACTACACGTTGTTGTAGTTGATGATAAGGGTTCTATCAGTGGAGTTGCAGGTAACATCCTTGAGAAGTTTACCAATCTTTCTAAAGCCACAGATGGAAGAATTTCTCCAACAGAGGCAATCTACTATAAGAACTATCTAGCATCCAACTCACAGTATGTTTATGCTGGTGTAGTAGGGTCACTTCTAGGTGCAGAATATACTGATCTAGATGGATACACTCTAGTTAGTGGAGGATCTATTTCTTGGGGACAAGAAACAACTGGAGTCAACTTCGGTTTACTTGGTAACAAGACATATAAACTCGAAAATGGTAGTGATTACGGTTCTGCAGGATCTTTTGCTGCTGGACTAAGCAACATCCTAACATCTTATGAGATTCTGTCAAACCCAGCAGAATATGATGTAAACTTCATTCTTGGTGGACCAAGTGGTGGAGATACAATTTTCGAATCCCAAGCAAAGGCGAACAAACTAATCTCTATTGCTGAGGCTAGAAAAGACTGTGTAGTTACTATTTCCCCACACAGAGCTGGAGTCATCAACATCACAAGTTCTGATTCTCAGACTGCCAACATTATCAAGTTCTATGATTCTGTAACATCAAGTTCCTATGCGGTATTTGATTCCGGTTACAAGTACATGTTTGATAGATTTAACAATCAGTTCAGATATATTCCTCTAAATGGAGATATCGCTGGATTGATGGCAAGAACATCTATCAACAATTATCCATGGTTCTCACCTGCAGGTGCTGCAAGAGGAACTATTAATGATGCTGTAAAACTTGCATTCAATCCAACCCAGGCACAGAGAGATCTTCTCTATCCTAAGAGAATTAACCCAGTTATCTTCTCCCCTGGCGCAGGAATTATTCTCTTCGGTGATAAAACCGGTCTATCCTATGCATCAGCATTCGATAGAATCAACGTTCGTCGTTTGTTCCTAACAATCGAATCAACGATCGAGAGAGCAGCAAGACAACAGTTGTTCGAATTCAATGATGTAATCACCAGAACAAACTTCACCAATATCATTGAACCATACCTCCGTGATGTAAAAGCTAAGAGAGGAATCACTGATTTCCTCGTAGTTTGCGACGAGTCAAATAACACCCCAGATGTTATTGACGCAAATCAGTTTAGGGCTGATATTTTCGTAAAACCAGCAAGATCAATCAACTTCATTGGTCTAACCTTCGTTGCTAACAGAACTGGAGTTAGCTTTGAAGAGGTTGTTGGAACCGTTTAATTTTAAATTAAAACATCAATCCCTATCGAGGTAAAAACAAATGGCTTTTTCAAACACACCAAGTTTTAGTTCTAGAACTTTAGAGGATTTTAAAGCAAGACTGATTGGTGGTGCTGCTCGTCCAAATCTTTTTGAAGTTGAACTAAATTTCCCTGCCTTCGCTACAGCATCCAATGCGGGTGCTGATGCGACTGATAACACCAGAACGGTTAGTGAACTTTCCAGATTCATGATTAAAACCGCCAACCTTCCAGCATCTAACGTCGGTGTTATCAACGTTCCTTTCAGAGGAAGAGAACTCAAGATTGCTGGAGATAGAACCTTTGACGTTTGGACAATCACCGTAATCAACGACGTTGATTTCTCAATCAGAACTGCGTTCGAAAGATGGATGAACGCCATCAATAAGCATGATGATAACTCTGGACTAATCAATCCAGCTCAGTATCAGAGAGATGCAATTGTAAAACAATTCGGCAGATCTTCCTTTGCTTCAGCGAACTCCAACGTAGCTAACCCAACGATCACATCCGCAGGTGATGCTATTCCAGTTCTTAAGGCATATAAGTTCTACGGAATTTTCCCAACTTCAGTTAGTGCAATTGATCTTTCATATGATTCTTCCGATACTATCGAAGAATTCACCGTTGATCTACAAGTTCAGTGGTGGGATGCACTTGATCCACAAGGCAATACTCAACTTAATACAGATCCTCAAGTATTGAACCCTCTATAAATAATAGAAATAGAGTTAATACTTGAGTAATGCCTAAATTATTTGGTTTTAAAATCCAAGACTCAGGGGACGATGGATCCAAAAAATCCATCGTCTCTCCTGTTCCGGAGAATCAAGAAGATTCTTCGGATTTTTACGTGTCTAGTGGATTTTACGGACAGTATGTTGATATTGAGGGTGTATATAAATCGGAGTTTGATTTAATCAAAAGATATCGTGAAATGGCTCTTCATCCAGAAGTTGATGGAGCAATCGAAGATATTATTAATGAAGCAATTGTTTCTGATCAAAATGATTCTCCAGTTCAGATAGATCTCTCAAATACTCCAGCTTCAGACAAATTAAAGTCAATTATTAGAGACGAGTTTAGATATCTTAAAGAAATTCTCGATTTCGATAAGAGATGTCATGAGATTCTAAGAAATTGGTATGTTGATGGAAGAATCTACTATCATAAAGTTATTGATTTAGAAAGACCACAGGAAGGGATCAAAGAACTGAGATATATTGATCCCATGAAGATCAAACTTGTAAGAAAAATTAAGAAAGATAAAAACCAATTAAATCCTGCTTTTTCAATAAGTGGAAATGGCAACGGCACTGGATCACTTTCAAGTCCAGAAGTAGAAGAATTTTACGAATATAATCCAAATCTAAGAGGAGGCGCAGTAAATGTCTCGCAATTCAAAACTGGACTTGGTGGTGCTGCAAGAATTTCAAAAGATGCAATCACCTATGTCCATTCTGGTTTGGTAGATAGAAATAAACAGTGTGTTCTCTCATATCTCCATAAAGCAATTAAAGCACTCAATCAACTTCGCATGATTGAGGATTCTCTCGTTATCTACAGACTTTCAAGAGCTCCAGAACGTAGAATTTTCTATATTGATGTTGGCAATCTTCCAAAGATTAAAGCGGAACAATATCTCCGTGATGTCATGACTCGTTATCGTAACAAGTTAGTTTACGATGCGAACACTGGTGAGATTCGTGATGATAAAAAAATGATGTCCATGTTGGAAGACTTCTGGCTTCCAAGAAGAGAGGGTGGTAGAGGAACCGAAATCTCCACACTTCCTGGTGGACAAAATCTTGGGGAACTTGCTGATGTTGAATACTTCCAAAAGAAACTTCTCAGAGCTCTCGGTGTTCCCGAATCACGTTTAGGTGGCAATGGTGGTTTCAATCTTGGTCGTTCTTCCGAAATTCTAAGAGACGAAATCAAGTTTACCAAGTTTGTCGGTAGAATGAGAAAGAGATTCTCACATCTCTTCATGGATATGTTGAAGACTCAACTTATTCTCAAGAACATCGTTACACCAGAAGATTGGAAAGTTCTTTCAGATCACATTCAGTTTGACTTTGTTTACGATAATCACTTTGCAGAACTTAAAGAAGCAGAACTAATCCAGAATAGACTTGGTGTTCTTGCTGCTGCAGAACCTTATGTTGGAAAATATTTCTCAGTCGATTACATCAGAAGAAATGTTCTTAAGCAAACTGATTTGGAGATTGTAGAAATTGATGAAAGAATTGCTTTTGAACAAGAAACTGGAATCATTCCACCACCAGTAGATCCAAATACAGGATTGCCAGTTGGTGAAGAACCTCCCGCAGAACAACCTGTAATGGGAGAAGTTCCTATGAATCCGGAAGTAGACTCTTCTGAAGTTCAAATGGAACCAACTGAAGAAATGCCAAAACTCAAGATGCCAAAGGGTGGCAAGATCTAATAAATAAATTTAAACAAACTTTGAAATTACGAAAACATGGATGATCTAATTAACATGATGGTTTCCGATGCATCTGCATCAGAGATCAGCGACAAGATTAAAGAAATTTTGATGCAAAAATCTGCAGAAAATATTGAAGCGGTTAGACCAGTAGTAGCAGCTTCAATGTTCAAACAGCCAGAAGATTCCGAAGAAACTGAAGTTGATTCGGAAACTGATGAGAACACCGAAGAGGAAGAAGATCAGGAATAATAAAAATGACCTACATTCGACACGATTCAGATAATAATCCAGTTTCACCTCAACCAGGATTTACTACCGTAACTACGTTTGGTGGAACTGAAGGATGGTCTACTGTTACACATGAAGACTTTAATTCCGATTATGTAGCGTATACCTATAATAGTCCTGCCGGAATCGGAACTAGAACACCAGCATCATACCAAAGACACGATGCAAATAATAATCCAGTTGGTGTAGGTACATATCAAAGACACGACTCGGATAATAATCCTATCCTTGCGTAACTTCTTTTTAATAAATATATTATAAGCAAAGTATAATAGTGTGATGAAACTAATTACAGAAGAAGTAACAAACGTACAAATTATCACCGAAGGTGAAGGTGCTAATAAGAAGTTGTACATCGAAGGTGTATTTCTTCAGGGAGAGATTAAAAACCGTAATGGTAGAATGTATCCCATTCAAACTCTTGCTCGTGAAGTAAGTCGTTATAATGAAAATTTTGTTGCTAAAGGTCGTGCTCTTGGTGAACTAGGTCATCCAGATGGACCTACTGTTAATCTTGATCGTGTATCTCATAAGATTACTTCTCTCGTTCAAGAGGGAAATAATTTTAAAGGAAAAGCACAAATCCTCAACACCCCAATGGGTAAGATTGCATCTTCCCTTCTTGATGAAGGTGTAATGCTTGGTGTTTCTTCTCGTGGTGTTGGATCTTTAATGACCACAAATGAGGGTCATAAAGTTGTTGGTGAAGATTTCATGTTAGCAACTGCTGCTGATATCGTTGCCGATCCTTCTGCTCCTGATGCTTTTGTTTCAGGAATTATGGAAGGAAAAGAGTGGGTTTGGGATGGAGGAATTCTCCGTGAACAACTCGCAGAAAAAACTCAAAAGAGAATTAACACTCTTGTTGATCAGAAAAGACTTGATGAACAGAAATTAAATCTGTTCCAAGAGTTTCTATCAAATCTTTAATTTATAAATAAATACAGATTATACTAAAGGTAATCGGAGAGTACAAATGTCCCGTGGTAAAAATTTACAAGAAATGGAAGTAGGCACAACACAATCCAAAACCGCTGTTAATGCTGGTGCAAAAGCTGGTGAACCAATGGTAAAACCATCTGGTGCTCAGATTGAAGACCTCGGCGGTCCTACTCCAGAAAATAGCAAGCCAGATGATAACAGCAATATGCTGAAAACACCTGGCGCATCACTTAAGCAAGTTAAGGATGTAGTAAATGCTAAAGCGAAACCTGCAGAGGCAATGCCTGCTGGTTTGAAAGAAGAGGAAGCCGAGGTTGAGATTGAAGACGACCAGGAAGTTGTTGCTGAATCCGAAGAGGAAGTAACAGAAGAGGAAGTTGTTTCTGAAGAAGAAACCACAGAATCTGAGGTTGTTTCCGAAGAAGAGACCACGGAAGAAGAAGTAGTAGAAGAGTCCAACATTGACGCAATCATTGAAGAGGATGTAAATGCTCTTCTAGGTGGCGAAGAACTCTCCGAAGAATTTAGAGAGAAGGCAAAACTCGTATTCGAGGCTGCTCTTCACTCTAAAACCAAAGAAATTCAATCTACTCTAGAAGAGCACTATGCTGCTGCTCTTGCAGAGGAAGTTGAAGAAATCAAAGTAGAACTAACCGAGCGTGTTGACTCATACCTAGAGTATGTTGCATCCGAGTGGTTAGAAGAAAATGCACTTGCTGTTGAAGCAGGTCTTAAGACTGAAATTACCGAGTCCTTCATCGCTGGTATGAAGGGTCTTTTTGAAGAACATTATGTATCAATGCCTGAAGAGAAATATGATGTGCTTGAGAGCATGGTAGAAAAACTTGATGATATGGAGACTAAACTCAACGAGCAAATTCAGAAGAATATTGCTCTAAACGCGAAACTTGCAGAGTCTGCCGCTGACAGAATCTTCAACCAAGTTTCCGAAGGTCTCGCTCTATCCCAAAAGGATAAGCTTGCATCCCTCGTAGAAAGTGTTGAGTTTGAGAGTGAAGATGACTATTACCAGAAACTGGTAACTCTAAGGAAGTCTTACTTCCCAGAGCACGCTGGTACTCCAGCTGACGAAACGGAAAATCTATCAGAAGAAGCGAATTTCCAGGAAGAGACTCGTTCTCATTCTATGGACGCTTATTTAAGAGCGCTTTCCAACGTTGCTAAAAAGTGATTTTTAGATAATACTCAAACCGCAGATTAACAACACTTAAAGAGGTATCAAAGAAAAATGGAAGGAACTAACACCCAACAATTAATGGAGAAGTGGGCTCCAGTTCTAGACTTCGAAGGTCTAGGATCTATTAAGGATGCACACAGAAGAGCTGTAACCGCTCAACTCCTAGAGAACCAAGAGAGAGAAGCACAAGAGCAAGCTTCTTTCCTAGGAGAGGCTGCACCAGTTAACTCTGGACATGCCCCTGCTGGTGCTGGCGTAGCTGGATTCGATCCAGTTCTAATCAGCCTAATTCGTCGTGCAATGCCTAACCTCATTGCTTATGACGTTTGTGGCGTTCAACCAATGAGTGGTCCTACTGGACTAATCTTCGCAATGCGCTCCCGCAGAGACTCCCAGACCGGAGACGAGACTTTCTACGATGAAGTAGATTCTGCATTCTCTGCTCAGAACAACAGCCGTAACCTAACCGGTGGATTCACCGCTTCTGCTGTTGGTATGGGTACAACCACTCAGGCTGGATCCAACCCTAGCGTTCTAAACCCAACTGGTTCTGCTGATCAGACCGCTTACAACGTTGGTCAGGGTATGACCACCGCTGAGGCTGAGGCACTCGGAGATGGTGGTGCTAATGCTTTCAACCAGATGGCATTCAGCATCGAGAAGGTAACCGTAACTGCAAAGTCACGTGCCCTCAAGGCTGAGTACTCCCTAGAGCTCGCTCAAGACCTCAAGGCAATCCACGGTCTAAACGCCGAGGCTGAACTCGCAAACATTCTCTCCACCGAGATTCTTGCTGAGATCAACCGCGAAGTTATCAGAACCATCTACAAGACTGCTGAGCAGGGTGCTGTATCAAACGTTGCTAACGCTGGTACATTCGACCTCGACGTTGACTCCAACGGTCGTTGGTCTGTTGAGAAGTTCAAGGGACTTCTATTCCAAATCGAGCGCGACGCTAACGCGATTGCACAAAGAACTCGTAGAGGAAAGGGCAACACCATCATCTGCTCTGCAGACGTTGCTTCCGCTCTAACCATGGCTGGTGTACTTGATTACACCCCAGCACTCAACGCTAACCTAAACGTTGATGACACCGGTAACACCTTCGCAGGTGTACTCCAAGGTAAGTATCGTGTATACATCGATCCTTATGCTGCTAACGTAGATGCTTCCAACCAGTACTACGTTGTAGGTTATAAGGGATCCAGCGCTTATGACGCAGGTCTCTTCTACTGCCCATATGTACCTCTCCAGATGGTACGTGCCGTTGGTCAGGACACCTTCCAGCCTAAGATCGGATTCAAGACCCGTTACGGTATCGTTGCAAACCCATTTGCAGAAGGAACCAACGCTGGTCTCGGTGCTCTAACCGTAAACGCAAACCGTTACTACAGAAGAGTAAAGGTTGCAAACCTAATGTGATCCATAGTTCACATAAAAACCAAGAGACTCCTTCGGGGGTCTCTTTTTTTGTCTAAATAAAATATCGGATTAAGTTTGAAAAATGAAACCATCCCCAAGACAAACTAAAGAAATTCATGAAAACTACGAAAAAGTAGTTGACCATCTAATTAATGAAGGTTATGCAGAAGACAAAGAATCTGCAGATCACATCATTACTGGTATGAGTGAAGCTTGGTTTAACATGATTGTTTCTGAATGAAAATATGAGCGCATTTGATAAACAAATTGCAAATAGAAATTTTCTTACCCCTCTTGGATTTAAGTTTAATCTAACAAGAGCTCCTAAAGTTGATTTCTTTTCTAATTCTGCAAACATTCCCGGCATAAATCTTGGTGCAGCCATCCAACCAACATATCTGAAGGATATTCCGATTCCTGGAGATAAATTGGTTTTTGATGATTTCACTATGAGATTTAATGTGGATGAAAATCTTGAAAACTATACTATCGTTCAAAACTGGATGAGAGGTCTTGGTTATCCAGAAAGTGTTTACGAATACATAGAGTGGAAGGATAGTGATCCAAATAATCCAGGACAAGATCCAAATATTTCCGATGGAACTCTAATCATATACAACAGTAATTTTCAACCATCAACGATGGTAAAGTTCCAAGGACTATTTCCAGTTTCTCTATCAAGTATAGAATTTGACGCTTCTGACACAGATGTACAATACGTTACCGCATCTGTAACTTTTAAGTATGCTCTTTATAAAATCGCTAATTATGAATCTTGATGAAATTCAAAGACTTTGGGAAGAAGACTCAAAAATTGATGAAGACAATCTCCACACAGAATCAGTAAAGATTCCCAGTCTTCACGCAAAATACTACAAGTTGTTCAACAATATCCTGACTCTTAAAAAGGCTCAGGAAAACAAATATAAGATTTTAAAAAAAGAAAAGTGGCAATATTACTCTGGAAAGGCAGAACCAGATGTTTATATTGAAAAACCCTTTGATCATAAAGTTCTCAAGAATGATCTAGACAAATATCTGGACGCAGATGAAGATCTAATCAAGTGCCAGACTAAAATCGAATACTACCAGATGATGTTGAACTATCTGGACAGCATTATCAAAACTATATTAAATAGAACATACCAGTTGAAAAATGCCATTGAGTGGCAGAAATTTATTAGAGGTTATGACTGATATTGTAATTGCGAAAAAGAACGAAGTCTTCCTGAAGATTAAAGCAGAACCGCATATCTTTCAGGAACTATCCGAACACTTTACTTTTGATGTACCAGGGGCAAAGTTTATGCCTCAGTACAGAAGTAAGTATTGGGATGGAAAGATTCGTCTTTTCTCAACACATACTGGAGAAATTTACGTTGGTTTGTTAGATAAAGTTTGTGCATGGGCGAAGAAATACGATTACAATATTGAGTTTGAAAATAATAAGTTCTACGGAACTCCTTTAGAAGAGAATGAAATGATTTCTCGTGAAGGAGTTAAAGATTACATGACTCGGATCTCTAAACATAAACCTAGAGATTATCAGGTTGATGCAGTCTATGATGCACTCAGATACAATCGCAAACTTCTAATCTCACCAACTGCATCAGGCAAATCTCTGATGATTTACTCTGTTGTCAGGTACTTTGCAGAAAGAGATAAGAAGATCCTCCTGGTCGTTCCTACAACGTCTCTGGTGGAACAAATGTATAAAGACTTTGTGGACTATGGATGGAACGCTGAGGACTTCTGCCACCGCATCTACAGCGGTCGTGAGAAGACGAATGAGTTCCCTGTAGTCATAACTACCTGGCAGTCCATCTACAAACTGCCTAGAGGGTTCTACGATGCGTTTGATGTAGTCATTGGAGATGAGGCTCACCAGTTCAAATCAAAGTCTCTGGTCAACATCATGACCAAGATGGACAACACAAAATATAGATTTGGATTTACTGGTACTCTTGACGGTACTCAAACTCATAAATGGGTTTTGGAAGGACTCTTTGGGCCGTCATATAAAGTTACTCAAACCAAAGAACTGATTGACAAGGGTCACCTCTCCAAACTTCAAATTAAAATTATTATTCTCAAACACAATCCACAAACCTTTGAGAACTTTGAAGATGAAGTTCAGTTCATTATTGGACATCCCAAGAGAAACAAGTTTATCAAGAATCTTGCATTAGATCTTAAAGGCAATACTCTTATTTTATTCTCTAGAGTCGAATCTCATGGTCAACCTTTATACGAATCGATAAATAATTCTGTAAAAGATGGACGTAAAGTTTTTTACGTTCATGGTGGTGTTGATGCTGGAGAAAGAGAATTAGTCCGAGAAATCACTGAAAGAGAAGATAATGCAATTATTGTTGCATCTTATGGGACATTCTCAACTGGTATTAATATTAAAAACCTACACAACGTTATATTTGCATCACCATCAAAATCAAGAATCCGTAATCTTCAATCTATTGGTAGGGTTCTAAGAAAAGGAAATAATAAAACCCAAGCAGTTCTTTATGATATTGCTGATGATTGCACAAAAAATTCAAGAAAAAACTACACACTAAACCATCTCATTGAAAGAGTAAAAATTTACAATGAAGAGAATTTTAATTATGAATTTGTACAGGTAAATTTAAAAGAATGATGGAAGAAGATTTCTATGCAGTAATAAAATTAGTCACTGGAGAAGAAATATTCTCCATTGTTTCTCCAACGGAGGAATATGATAGACTATTTTTGATTCTTCACAACCCTGTTGTCATAGAAGTCATTATGATGAAACAAATTGGAATGCAAGGATATAAAATAGATCCATGGCTTAAATTCGCTGATGACGATACATTTTTATTGAATATGGATAGAGTCGTCACTATTAGTGAAGTAAAAGATGAAGATACTATTGAAATGTATAAAAAGTTTTTAAATCAACAAGAAACTAAAGACGAAAATCCCAACGGAATAAGTAGAGAAATGGGATATATTTCTTCAGTTTCTGAAGCAAGGACACAATTTGAAAAGCTTTATAGATCTAAAGATATTAAAGATAGCTGATGTCTTTGAAACTCCACAGAGTAATTGTACCGGTTATTGGGGGGTCTTGTCAAGAGTTGTTCATAATGTTATAATTTAAACAACTTAAGATAAAAGGGACTTATGGACTTATGCAAAAACGCAAGAGATCAGAACATTACGTTAACAACAAGGAATTTTTAGAAGCAATTGTTCAATATAAAATTGACGTAAAGAGAGCTGAAGAAAACGGACTTCCAAAACCTCGTATTACCAATTACCTTGGCGAGTGTTTCCTGAAGATTGCTACTCACCTTTCATACAAACCAAACTTTGTCAATTACATGTTCCGTGAGGACATGATCTGTGACGGAATCGAGAATTGTGTTCAGTACATTCATAATTTTAATCCTGAGAAATCTTCGAATCCTTTTGCTTACTTTACGCAGATCATTCATTACGCATTTCTCCGTAGAATCCAGAAGGAGAAAAAACAGATGGAGATCAGAAGTAAAATCATTGAGAGGTCTGGTTATGACGAAGTGTTCACGGTAGATGATGACTACGGCAACTCTTCCGACTATAATAGCATTAAGGATTCTATTCAAACAAAAATGTATCAATGACCCTAGTTGCATGTGTGACTGACACCCATTATGGTGCCAGAAAAGGTAGTAAAACCTTTCATGATTATTTTAAAAAGTTCTATGAAGATATTTTCTTCCCAGAACTAGAGAAGAGAAATATTAAACACTGTATTCACCTTGGTGATGCATTTGATAGCCGTAAGTCCATTGATTTCTGGTGTCTGAACTGGGCAAAAGAAAATGTCTATGACAGGTTCCGTGATCTTGGAGTTACTGTTTATCAAATTGTAGGTAACCACGACGCATATTATAAGAACACGAATGAAGTCAACTCCATCGAGTCCCTTTTAAGAGAGTATGACAACATTGTTCCTATCTCTAGTCCTGGTGAATACGATGTTGCAGGAATGAACACCTTTATGATTCCCTGGATTTCTGCAGAGAATCAAGAAGAAACACTTACCAAACTTTCTAAGACTAAAGCAAAGGCTGCGTTTGGTCACTTGGAACTACAAGGATTTGCAGTTTATCCTGGTAATGTTCAACAACATGGTATGGAAACTAATGTCCTCGACAAGTTTCAAATTGTTTGTTCTGGACACTATCACACTCGTTCTAACAACGGTAAAATTTTCTATCTTGGCAATCCTTATCAGTTGTTCTGGAATGATGTAAACGATAAACGTGGATTCAACTTCTTTGATACGGAAACGTTTGATTTGGAGTTTGTTGAGAATCCTTATACGATGTTTGAACGGATTTATTATGAAGATAATAAACCACAACTATTCAATGCAGAACCTTACAAGGACAAGATCGTAAAGATTATTGTTCGTAAGAAGTCTGATCAACTTCAGTTTGAAAAGTTTGTTGACAAGATTTATAAGACTGGTGTAGTAGATATTAAAATCGTTGAAAACTTTGAAGTAAACGATGATGATGTAGAGTTTGACTCTGAAAAAGTCGAAGATACTATCACCATTTTAAATAAATACGTTGAGGACTCTGATTTTGGTCTAGATAAAGAAAAGGTCAAAACACTTTTACGAGAAGTCTACCAGGAAGCTTGCGAGATGGAATAATATGTATATGTTAACGCCATACGGAGATGAAGACGGTGCTTATGCTGTCAGAGATTCGCATGGAACTAAAACATTATATTTTTTTCAAGATGAGGATGATGCTGAAAGATTTTTAATCTTGTTGGAAGCAGATGACCACCCAAAAATGGAAGTTGTAGAAATTGATCCAGAACTTGCAATAAAGGCGTGTCACGAGTATAATTACAACTATGCTATCATCTCTCCAGATGACCTTGTGATTCCTCCTAGACCAAATGATAATTTTTAAAAACATTCGTTGGAAAAATTTCCTGTCAACTGGAAATAATTTCACTGAAGTGAATTTTCAAGACGCTAATACAAACTTAATTGTAGGAACAAATGGTTCTGGTAAGAGTACGATCCTAGACGCTCTTACCTTTTCTTTGTATAACAAACCATTCCGAAAGATTAATAAACCTCAACTTATCAACTCAGTAAATGAAAAAGACTGTGTTGTTGAGATTGAGTTTTCTATTGGCAATCGTGAATACAAGGTAGTTCGTGGAATCAAACCAAATGTGTTTGAGATCTGGGTAGACGGAAAAATGCAAGATCAAGATTCTGCAGCTCAAGATCAACAGAAGAAACTAGAAGAAAGTATTCTTAAACTTAACTATAAGTCTTTTACTCAGACTGTCATTTTGGGATCGGCAACCTTTGTCCCATTTATGCAGCTGACCTCTGCTAATCGTAGAGAGATCGTTGAGGATCTTTTGGATATTAAGATCTTCTCCACGATGAATAACATCCTGAAAGATCGGATGCGTAAAACTAATGAACTCATTCGTGAGTACTCAATCAAGAAGGATATGGTTGAGGAAAAGATTGAGATGCAAGAAAACTTTATCCGTGATTTGGATAAGAGTGGTAAAGAACGAATCGGTAAGAAAGAAAATAGTATTCAGGAAATAGAAACTGAGATTGAAGAAGTCACTGATCAAAACGAGACTCTTTTATCCAAGATTGATACGGAACTCCAACCCGAGTTAGAGAAACTTAACAATTCAAAGTCTACGCTCAAAAAACTCAATCAACTCAGAGCCAAACTGGAACAAAAGATACAAACTTTGGTTTCTGAACATAAGTTTTTCCAAGAAAATACGGTTTGCCCTACCTGTACCCAGAGCATTGAGAATGAATTTCGCTTAAATAAAATTGTAGATATTGAGGAGAAATCCAAAGAACTCAATGACGGATACCGAGAGTTGGAGGATGCAATCAATGTAGAACAGGAAAAAGACGAACAATTCTTATCTTATTCTACGGAGATTAACAGACTCAACAATGACATTTCAAAAAACAATGTTAAGATTACTGGGCTTAACAAACAAATCAGAACTCTTAGAAACGAAATTCAAGAAATTACCGAACAAATACAAAATAGAAATTCTGAAAGGGAAGCCCTTGACAATTTAATAAAAGATCTTGATACAGTAGAAAAACAAAGGTCTACGGAAAAAGAACAAGTAAATTATTATGAGTTCGCTCATTCACTCATGAAAGATGGTGGAGTGAAGTCCAAGATCATCAAAAAGTATCTGCCTCTTATGAATCAGCAGATAAACAAGTATCTACAGATGATGGACTTCTACATCAACTTCACGTTGGATGAAGAGTTTAAGGAGGTTATCAAGTCACCAGTACACGAAGACTTTAGTTATGAATCGTTTAGTGAAGGTGAGAAGATGCGTATTGACCTATCTCTCTTGTTTACCTGGCGGGACATTGCCAAACTCAGAAACTCGGCCAGTACAAATCTTCTCATTCTAGACGAAATCTTTGATAGTTCACTAGATGACGCAGGAACCGATTTCTTTACCAAGATCATTCGTTATGTAATTCAGGATGCTCACGTATTCGTAATCTCACACAAGACAGACGATATCATGGATAAGTTTGACAAGGTGATGAGATTTGATAAAGTAAAGGGATTCAGTAAACTAGTGTCATGACCACTCCAAACTGGCAACACAACTCTGGGAAAACCCAGAAACGAAAACTTAAACCGCAAGCAATGAGGGCACGTAAAGAAGCCCTCAGACACTTTAAAAACCGTCACATGACCTCTCGGAAACGGGAGGTTTCGTCGTATATTGGCTACATACGAAACGAAGTCCATGTCTGTTAACCACGAAGTCAAGGGCAACCTCGCCCGTCTC
>Ga0222715_10001052_pt1 | contig 27067 bp, 37 predicted proteins | sample C33_9DmetaG_FD_165056 | JGI IMG/M metagenome (GOLD analysis project Ga0222715, IMG submission 165056) | Estuarine water microbial communities from San Francisco Bay, California, United States - C33_9D | ecosystem: Environmental > Aquatic > Marine > Unclassified | place: USA: California...
TAGCTAAACACAAGCACGTTACAGTAAAAAACATTATTGGAAATCATGATGACATGTCAAGTATTTTTCTTAGTATTGCAATGTCAAAATATTTTAGAAATGAACCAAGAGTAACTGTTGATACTTCGCCATCTAAATTTTGGTACTATCAATTTGGTAAAGTTTTATTAGGTAGTACGCATGGTGATACAGCAAAGCCTGAAAAGCTACCGTTAATTATGGCAACAGACAAACCTCAAGAGTGGGCGATGTCAGACTTTAGATACTGGTTTACTGGTCACATCCATAATAAACAAGCTATGGAGTTCTCAGGGTGTATGTGGGAATCGTTTCGTACTCTTGCTGGAAGTGATGCTTGGCATGCTGGAGCTGGCTATCGGTCTGGAAAAGATTTAAGCTGCGTTTTACTTCATAAAGACTTTGGAGAAATAGGTAGAAATACAGCGTCTTTAAAAATGGTGAGAAGTTAAATGGATAAGAAAGATGATGAAGGCAAATTAGAATTATCTGTAAGAATATTAGGTAATGAAATAATAGGCTTTCAAATGATTGTAGATGATTTTAAAATGAAATGGATGCTAGTAGGTTTGTTTGCTATTGGAGCTATTTCTTGGATGTTGGCACAGTTCGGCCCACAGTTAGTAGAAACCTTTAAATAAAATGCTGTCTTAATGCTGTCTTAGTTAGCCCAAAACAGCCCAAAACAGCCCTACTTTTAGACAGCATTGAAAATAAGAATCCTTTCGTAGCAGTGTTTTAATGGTGGAGATGGGGGGAATTGAACCCTCGTCTGTTCCTTTAGTAGTAGGGTATGTAGAGTTAATGCTGTCTTAATGCTGTCTTAACACCCTATTTTGCAGCTATTTTTACGTCAGATTCTGGGTTTATTAGGCTTGCAAATTTATCGCCAGCTTCAGGAGCATCTTCATCAATAAATCTAGCATAGGTTCTATAAGTAAAACCAGCATCTTTATGACCCATTTGTTTTGACACCCAGCCTATATTCTCACCAGATGTTATAGCAAGAGAAGCAAATGTGTGTCTTGTTTGATAAGGATAACGATACCTTACTTCTGCTCTTCTCAATATAGGAGTCCAAGCAGTTTTACGAATAGCTTGGTCGCCCTTCCATGGTTCATTCAGTCTTGGGTTATGAAATATCTCTTGGCCCTGAAGATAAGTGTATTGTTTCTGGTCTTTGAGTGTTTTTATTACCTCTTCAGATAACTTAACCCATCTATAACTGGTTGATGTTTTTGGAAGTCCAACTACTTTTGCAGCTTGAGTCATTGCCTTATTTACTGACAATCTATTATTAGCCCAATCAATATCATTCCATGTAAGAGCTATGTACTCACTGATTCTTAATCCAGTAAAGAAAGCAAGAGTAAATAAATTATGTATTTGACCATCACAAGAATTTAATATTAATCTTATTTCTTTAGTTGAGCATGGGTCTATTACTTCACTCTTATTACTTAGAAGTTTGCCTTTAAATTTTTTACCATACAAAGGATTAACTGAAATTAGCTCATCATCTACAGCTTCATCTAAGGCTTGATTTAATAAAGTAAGTTTGTTTGATAGAGTCTTAGTTGTATTGGATTGTTTCTTTATCCATTTTTTAATATCTAACCATTTAAGCTCTGCTATTGGATATTTGCCAAATTCTGGTATTAACTGATTGTATATTATGTTAGTGTTATTTTTTAAAGAAGAATCAGCGTAATTATGTTTATGTCCTTCATACCATTCAGAAAGATATTGTTTTACTTTAATTGCTGATGTAGGATTAAATAAAAACCTTTTTTCATCTTTAGGAAATGTTGTAGCGTAATCAAAAGTGCCATCTTCTATAGCATCTAAAATTCTACGTCTAAATTTAAGTGCAGCTTTTAGGTTAGCTTCAGTGGGTTCACCCCGAACTCTTGGCCTACATCTTTGTTCTTGGTAGATGAAACTAATTTCGATACTGCTTTTACTGATTCCACGAACTCCTGTCCTTTTCTTACCCATAAGTTAAAGCCTTCTATACTTATTAATACTCGGTTATCAGGAGAACGCACCCAAACCTCATTCTCTCCAAACACACCTCGTTTTATCTTAGTGCGAATAGCCTCCTCAGTGTAACCAGATTCAAGTGCGAACTGCCTAACTGTTTTATATTCTATCATATCTTAGCCATTGCTAATCTAAACGAGGCATCATAGAAAGGTCTGTTCTCTATTATCCACTGCTCCTTTCTTTCTTTAGAACGGAACTGCAATAACGAATCAGTCCTGATTTTTTTCTTATTCAGGTTTTCTTGAGAGTATTCGTACCCAGCTCGTACTCCTTTCTTAGCAAGCATTGTTTTTTCATCGGCACAGTTCATTCGCTTTAAAGCTGTAGCCTTTGATTCAACACCTGTAATACGCATAACATCGTCAGCAGTTAAAACTTCACCTTTCTTCAGCGTTAAGTTGTCATTAATCTTAATGTCATCAGAAAGGGTTCTAGTTTTTAAAGTGTAGTTAGGCATAATTAACTAAACCCAATAGAGCCATCGCTAAACATTTTTTCTTCAGCTTGTTCTTGACTAAAGCGTTGCTCAGTATTAGGTGCTTGGTCAATTTTAGGCTTTGGCTTCCATTGGTCAATCTGGACACTGTGAGTATTGCCCCATTGGTCTGTTTCACGTTTTCTCTGCACTTTCAGTTTAACGTAAGTCTTGCCATTAGAGCCTTTATTAAACCACTCAGACAGTTGTTCTATGTGTGTTAAATCAAGAGAGAAAGTAATAAAATCTCCCTCAAACATTTCTTTACCACTGCCTACATATATAGGACTTGGTTTATCTGTTTTATCAAATTGCATTTTTGTCTCCTAGTTAATTAATTTGTAATGTGCTATTCTTGATGTATCACCGAATTTATTTTTACCTTTAACCATAATGGTTTCAATTTCGTATTGTTTACGAAGAGAATGTATGTAGGCTGATAATCGACTAGTACCACATTCTGTTTCTGCTTTAATGTGGTCAATCGTGTTATAGTTTTTTAAGTAATTTAATACTCTTTGTTTTCTAGTGAGTTTTTTCATTGATGGTCTCCTTTACTATTTGTATGCCTTGTTGCATACCATCTTGAAATGATTTTATTAATTCACCATCATTTTCGTCATCACCATACATTTCAACGCGTCTTACTTCTAGTAATTTCATAGCTTCATCAAAAAGTTTTTTATGTTCAGCCATGTTTTTTTCATTATTTGTAACGCAAGATTCAAGCATTTCAATTTTTTCTTCCAAAATACTTATAAGGGTTTCTAAACTTTGCATATAAAGTTCAGGGTTTTTGTTTTTTGCATCAGGGTACAAACTATTTATATATTTTATGTCCATTTCTGTCTCCAGTTAAAAGTGGGCTGCTTTCAAGGAATAGGGTGCAGCCCATATAAACCCCGTATGAAATTAGTTGTACTTTCTTTCAGCAGCTTCTCTACAAGAGTCTTTAATAAACCTCTTATGCTCTGCGTTAAAATCTTTCCAAACATCCTTTTGCTGAGAAACTGTTAAATCACGATACAATTCAACAGTTTCTAATTCATCTTGCTTTTCACAAGCTGTCATTATTTGAGCTATGTAATTACCACGCATATCTGGTTGGTCTTCATCCCATGTAGGTAAGTCAGGTAAATCTTCACCTTCATATAAATACAAACCAAGACCATGTAAGCCAATTGCTTTTGTTACGCAGCGTTTGATTGCAGTATTAACTGCCATAGAGTCAACTGTCTCAAGTTTCTGTGCTTTATTTTGAAAATTCAAAATTGGTAAGTGTTCTATATGTTCAAGTCCACCTACTGTTACACCACACTCTACCCAAGCAGTTCTACCATCAGTGTGGTAGTTCCAGCCTTCAGCATTCTTATATACTGTGTAAGTTGCGTCTGGATGTATATTTTTTAACCATCTCCAAGCATGCGCCCACGATAAATAATTAAATTTACCTTTAGAGTCAACATTTTTTGAACAGTCAATTTCATACAATTTTTTGAACGTACTTTTTGTTTTGTTAGTCATCACGTCTCCTTAATTAAAATGTTTGTTATCCAGATTAAACTCTGAAATTACTTCTGGACATTCATCAGCATGACTTGCTTCACATTGTTCATCAAAGTGAACACATTTTTTACATGCTGCTTCTTCACTGGCTGTACATAACCAAAATTGTTTCATCTCTTCAAGCCAAAGCTGTTTAGAATTTTTATGGTTAAGCCAGCCAGCAAAAGTTTCATCAGATATGTTGTCAAATAAGTTACTCATACAAACAACACACCAATAAACAAGATGGATAGCATTACGAACATAAGAACGGTTGTCCATATAAATTCGTAAAGCCATACACCAATTGCTTTTATATCTCGATTAGTCACAAGAAGTCTCTCATTGACATGCCAGCGTCAGCCATAGCATCAAAGTCTTGACGCTTAGATTCATTTCTAAACTCTTCAGCGTCAGAGTCATGTCGGTCATCATCAGTAGGAAGTGTTTGCATAAATAAACCTTCCTCATCAACTTCTACATAAACTCCACGTTCTTCATTGAACTCAATGTAGCCATCTTCTTCCAGAGCTAGTGCATCTTTGCCTGTCATTATTTACTCCTACATATGTGTGTACCAAAAGTTCCACCACTATGTAAAGAACCACATTGACATCTATGTATTTCTTTGCCATTAGCAAGTTTTTTTATAAGACCATATTTAGTTTTACTAATGCCACTATCAAAGTAACCATCTTTTTCAGCAATATTGTTCAGAGTATCGCTTAACATTTTTTCTAAACTATTCATCACGTTTTTCCCTTGTATGAAGCTGATGCCCAGCTCCGTAGCACACAAACAATCGTAGTAAAGTTTGTTTGTATATACGTAATTATAATGAAAAAATACCAAATAGGTGGTTAATTGGCAAAGTTTTTTTGTATAGGAAGGTAAAAAGAGAGGGAAGGCCATTGCTGAGCTTCCCTCAAGGGTACGCTACGTGATGTGAAGCGTACTACATATTATACCCCTTAGTGTCCTTGATGTTCCCGTATTGTCATTACTTGACTATCTATATTGACAGGTAATCCGATTTCTACTTTTGGTGCATTAATAGCTATTTGATGAACTACATCACAAATTTGATTTCTCATATCAACAACTTTATTTGTGTCAATTGAAGATGGTATTGTTTTAGCAATTTCAATAATATCTTCTGCTAAATAAACAATCTGTTTAATTTGGTTAGGTAAGTTTGTACACAACTCAATTAACAAATCAAAAGATGATTTAAGTATTAATAAAAAACTTGCTTGTTGTGGTTCAGAGTAAACAGAATCATGTATGTATGAGCTGCTCACAGGGTACATATTATTTACATTTAACATTTACTACTCCTACGCTTTTTTGACTGGTCGTTGCGATGCCCCTCCAGTTAGTTGTACTAGGTCAAAATGAACTAGACATTTGATAATACCAGACTATGATTTAACAAATTATTAAATTGTAAAATTAATTTGTATGTCCTACAAAAACCTTATTAACTTGGCCCACAATCTCAGCTCCTTTAGGAACAAACAACGGTTCATTCTTTTTTATTTTAACAAGATGATAGTCGTAATTTGGGTCAGGCTTGACAGGAGTATCGACTGATACTATAGATATGTGTTGTTGTATATGTATTACGTTAGGCTCTTCTTCACCTTTAACAAGATACTCAATTGACGTTCCTAAAGATTCAGCAAGCTCATTAATGTAACGTGGCATTTTTATCTTATCGTTTTCACAGAACTGAATGTTTTGATATGTCACTCCAGCCATGTTAGCTAAGTCTGTTTGTGTCCACCCTTTTTTATTTCTAAGGTCTCTAACTCTTTGACCTAACGATGAATTTTGTATATCTGTATCTTTATTTTTTAATTTAGTTTTGTCAGTCATCACTTATACCTTATAATTTGGTCTAAAATCACAAAATTTCATTGTATAATACTTGCATGGATAAACTATTAGAACACTTTGGTACTCAGACAGCTTTGGCTAATTTTTTAAATATTAAGACAGGACACGTCTATTACTGGAGGAAAAACGGAATTCCACCGAGAAGAGCAATAGAAATCGAAGAAAAAACGAACGGTTTGTTCAATCGAAGGCTACTTTGTCCTGAATTCTTTAATCAATAAAAAATATCCATGAAATTAACTACCAGATTATATCACAAAGTTTATTTGCATTTTAATGGTAATGACTACGACAACTTGTAAGGATAGATGTAGGGTTGCACGCATTTGTGATAGACACCAGTGCAATAGGCCTGACCCAAGGGTTAGAGACCAAGTATTTGAGAAGTTTGAGCCTGAATTAGAGAAAGATTGTCGAGGGTATGTAGAACAAGATGACGATTCAGCTACACATTAAGCCTTTGTCAGTGAACGAAGCATGGCAAGGAAAGAGATTTAAAACGCCAAAGTACAAGGCGTATGAGAAAGAAGTTTTACTAATGCTCCCTTCTTACGAAATACCAGAGGGAGAGTTAGATGTTAGATTCGAGTTTGGAATTAGTAAGAATTCTGATGTCGATAACTGCTGCAAGAGCTTGTTAGATATTTTGCAGAAGAGGTATAGCTTTAATGACTCAAGGGTAATGCGTATTGAGTTAATTAAGAAGGTCGTTAAGAAGGGCCAAGGCTATTTTAATTTTACAATAAGAGGGTATACGTGATGAATATACATAAACTAAAGAAGCACCAAGATGAAATACCATACTTCATGTTGAGTCGTGAAGTAGTACAGTCGCTTAAAAATCCATTGGCTTTAGCTATTTGGGTTTATCTACAATCTAAGTCTGATGATTGGAAAGTAGTCGAGGCTGACATACAGAACCAATTTAAAGTAGGCAGAACAAGTTATCTTAAGGCAATGAAATGTCTTAGAGATGCTGAGTTATACGCTGTTCAGAGATTAAAGAATGATGCTAACCAGTTCGTTGGAAGTATCTTTCATATCTACGAAGTTCCCACAAGTACGGATTTCCACACTGATGGAGAACCACACTTACGGGATGCCACACGTATGGAAACCCATACCGATATTAAAGAGGAAGAGATTCCTACAGAAGAAGAGATTCTTACAGAAAAAGAATTAGCAAATATTCGTTGGCAGACGTTTTACGATTTATATCCAAAGAAAGTTGACAAGATGGAAGCTGAAAAAGTTTTTAAGAAATTGTCTTATGAAAACCAGTGTAGTGCAATATTTGATATGGAAACAAAGAGATATGCACAAAGAGCAAAAAAATATATACCTAGTCCAGCAAAGTATTTAAGAAGAGAACTTTGGAATGATGAGCAAGATGAAGTAGAAATTACATCGCATCATCAGATTAGTTCAATGGTTAATCAACAAGCAGAAGTTAAACAGCTTAGTCAAGATGAGATTAGGAGGTTAGCAAATGCACACTAAAGAAGAAAAGTTAGACCACGCATATTATGCTAATGAGATTCTTTGTAGATTAGAAACACACTATGGCAACCTTCCGAAAGTTTCTGAAACAGTTAGACCTGAAGATTCATTGCCAGTAGCTAGACAAAAGGAATTGACTAGGCAGTTGCAGCAAATGACTAACGCAGAAGTATATTCTTGGCATATTGCTTTAGATAATATATTTAGAAGGGGAGAGCATTGGTGTCCTAACATCGCTGAAGTTTGCTATGAAATGAGGGCAGCTGTAAGAGGTATGAAGGAAGACAAGCCTATCGTTAGGATAGAGCATACAGCTCAGACTGATTTTGCTGGTATATGGAGCAATACACCAGAAGTAGACCGTATGAAGTTCTTTAAGAGGTTCTCATACAAAGATGTTCCACCAGCTACACGCTACATTGCTAAGTCTTGGTACAAGAAGAATGGTTTTACTACAGACCAAATAGAGGAAATGATTAATGAGTAAGTTGGTACAAGGAGAATGGTTTTATAGTGAGTAAGCTACGTAAATACGCAAAGGGTCAGCCCTGTCAAGTCATGCTACCTGTTTGCATATCGGGTGGTGAGAACGAGACAACGGTCTTGGCCCACTTACCATCATTTGGAATCAGCCAGAAATCGGGAGATTTGCTCGCAGCTCATTGTTGTTTTCAGTGCCACCAGCACTTAGATGGAGCAGTGTCTCATGACTTTGACCCAGAGTGGTTAAGAGATAAATTTAATGAAGGAGTTATACGGACAATAAGAAAGTTGTATGCAGATAAAGTTATAAACGTATAGGGCATTTTTTTTTAGATACTAATTTAGTGATTACATCTTAGAGTGTCCTATACCTTTATAACAAAGGAGTGAAGTATGGAATTATTTAACAAAGCAAAAGAATGGGCAAAAGCTAATCCGAAGATAGCAATTTTTGCAGCGTTTGTCGTTGTTGGTGTTGTTGCTAATTTATTAGGCCTTGGCTAATGAAACTTTACCTTGACTATGAAAACCCAGAAACTGCTGTAAGAATGTTTAAAGCCTTATGGCCTTCTTTTTGGAATACGTGTAAAGGTAAAAAAGCAGTGCTGACTCTTGAAGAAGACAAATTAACTCGCTCTCAACGTCAGAATAAATTGTATTGGAAATGGATGGATATTATTTATCAAGAAACAGACCAACCAATACACGATTATTTTGAAAATAATAAATGGCACAAAGGATTACATACAAGATTTAAATGTGATTTTCTTGGCAAAGAGTATTACGATGGTGGCGAGTTAAAAATGAAAAGCACAAAAAATTTAAAGGTTGCAGAAATGTCTGTGTATTTAGAAAAAGTAAATCAATTCAGTGCAGAATGGGGTATCAAATTACCACAGCCTGAAGAAAAATTATAGGAGATACATATTGATAGCTGAAATGGAAAAGCTGATGACTAAGATTCAAAGAGTCAAAAAGTTAGCAGAAGGTGGTCGTTACATTTGCAAAGATGAAATGGGTAAGAACAACTTTGAATTAATTATTCGTGAGCTGGGTAACTTCCAAGACTGGCAAGCTGAAAATTCTAAAGAGCCAAAAACTGGTGAGTAGCATAGATGAAACAATTGAGAACTTTGATGATGATGAAGCAACTGACTTCTATTTCACAGCTCTAATTGTTATTGCTGATGAGTTCAATATTTCTGTTAATGACGCTCACTTAGGCATTGTCGATATGAAAGAAGAAATGGATTTAATCATAGATAAACCTAAAGAACATGAGTTACATACGAAACACTAATGGATAACCAAATGCCTATCCTCATTGGGGATGGATTAAAAGACAATCAGATTAAGTTTATTAATGCTTACGTAAATAGCTATTGTAATGTGAGCAAAGCCTGTAAAGCTGTTGATATATCTAGGCAAACATTCTATGCGTGGTCAAAAGAAGCTGACACATTTAGAGAAGCAGTTGAACAAGCTAAAGAAGCACTGAAAGATAGATGGGAAGATGAGATTAATAAACAAGTGTTTGAAGATAGAAACCCAGTAGTGTTAAACAAATTTGCTCCTATGGTTTTAAGGGATAGAGGTTACGCTGATATTAAAGATGTGAACCTACAGGGCCAGCAAGATAACAACGTGGTGATTACAGTTGTTGAAGCATTAGAGGAAGAAGTTGAAGATTGATTTAAAGCTCACTAAAGAGTTCACACCATTCCTTGAGCCAAATCGTTATAAGGTGGTTTTTGGAGGTAGGGGTAGTGGCAAGTCTTTTTCGATAGCACAGCTGTTAGTGCTTAGAGCATTCAAAGAACCAACCAGAATACTGTGTGCTAGAGAGATACAGCGTTCTATATCTGATTCAGTCTTACAATTGTTAAGTGACACAATACAACGATTAAAGCTAACAGACTTCTTTGACGTACAGAAGTCACAAATCATAGGAAAGAATGGCTCACGCTTTCTATTCTTAGGTTTAAGCAACAATATTACTAAGGTCAAGTCTTATGAAGGATTAGACATTTGCTGGGTTGAGGAAGCAGAGTCTGTGTCTTACACATCATGGGAGACATTGATACCTACTGTCAGAAAGAAAGGCTCTGAGATATGGGTGAGCTTTAACCCTAATGATGAAATGGATGACACATACCAACGCTTTGTAGTCAATCCTCCTCCAAAAGCATACGTCAAGAAGGTCAACTACAATCAAAACCCATGGTTTCCAGATGAGCTTGAGAAGGAAAGAGTTTATCTTAAAAGTAAGAACGAAGATTTATACAATCATGTGTGGGAAGGTGAGGTACTTTCTAATCGTGATGGTGCTTACTATGCTAAGTTTATACCTAATGACCAAATAATAGACTTTAAAGTTGAGCCTAACATTCCTGTTGATACGTACTGGGATTTAGGAGTCAGCGATTCTACTTGTATCTGGCTAGTACAACAGATTGGTATGGAGATACGTGTGGTTGATTGCTATGAGAACCAAGGTGAAGGCCTCCAGTTTTATATAAATTGGTTACATGATTGGCGAGCTAGACATCAATCAGTGTTTGGTGAGCATTACGCTCCACATGATATACAAGTAAGGGAGTTAGGCACTGGCAAGTCCAGACTAGAGACAGCTCGTAAGTTAGGCATACACTTTAGAGTTGTGCGAAAGTTAACGATTGAGGATGGAATACATGCAGCGAGGGCCATACTACCCAAATGTTACTTTGAGAAGACGAATACAAAGGATGGCTTACAAGCACTCAGAAGGTATAGGAAGGAGTTCGATGAGAAGAAGGGTATATACAAACCACACCCACTCCACGATTGGTCAAGTCACTACGCAGATGCCTTCAGATACTTTGCCATTGCCTTTAGAGACAGAAGCAAACAACAAAGAGTAGGACAGCCACAAGCAAACATCAGTTGGTTAACAGCATGACAGATTATTATTTAGGCTTTGGTGATTCAGACATTCCACATTTTTGGGATGTGTTTACTCGTAAAGGCTTTAGACATTGCTTTGCTTTTAATTGGGATGGTTATAACTGGATATTAATAGACCCATTAGGACAAAGTTTAAACGTAGAAGTGTTGCCTTATGGTAGTGAAGATGACGTACCTCACATCTTTAAGCAAGCTGGTTACACAATTATTAGACACAAACAGAAAGACAATACAAAGTTTATCTTCAGGGGAATGCTTACATGCGTAACAGTATGTAAACAAGTCTTGGGAATAAAAGCAGCTTGGGTAGTAACACCTTGGCAATTACACAACTATATACAAAGGAGAAATACATGAAATATATATTACCTCGATACAACCTAGAATGGTTAGAGGAAAAATTAACATTTAGCTTTAGAAGCAAACCATCAGCACCAGCACCAAAACCACCTGAGAAATCAAAAGCTGAAGTAGATGCAGATGCTAACAGAGATAGAAACCTTAGACAAGAACAATACGCTCAACGTAAACAGCAAACAGCTGGTAAGCGTAGAAGAAGAGGTCGTTCACTTTTAATTAACGATGACGAAAAAGGACTTTCAGACACATTAGGATAAATTATGCCAACTTATAAGAAAAGCCCAGAAGGTGTAGTTGCCTTAATGAAACGATATGAGGTTGCAAAACAACATCGTTCATCATGGGAAACACATTGGAAAGAGTGTTATGAATACGCACTACCTCAAAGAGAAGTGTTTGACCAATACACTGAAGGTGCTAAAAAGAATACAAAGATATATGACTCAACAGCTTTGATAGGAACACAGCGTTTTGCTTCAAGGTTACAGTCAACTCTTGTTCCACCATTTAAGAAGTGGGCTAAGCTGTCTGCTGGTGTAAACATTCCATCAGAAGTTGCTGGCAAGATAGATAAGCAGCTTGAACAAGTCACTGATACTTTGTTTAGTTACATCAGTCAATCTAATCTAGCAACAGAAGCGCATGAAGCATTTCTTGATTTAGCTGTAGGAACTGGAGCTTTACTTCTTGATGAAGGTGAAGGTGATGACTTACTCAAGTTTACAGCTGTTCCTCTCAAAGAGTTGTTAGTGGAAGATGGGCCTCATGGAACAATTGAAACTGTCTTTAGAAGACACGAACATCCAGCTCGTAACATTAAACAAGTATGGAAGAAAGGTAAATGCTCAACAGCAGTTATGGAGATGATGGAGAACAAGCCAGATGAGTTAGTGCCAATCATTGAAGCTACTGTTTACAATCCAGACAAGAAAGTTTATGAGTATGTCATTATTGAAGAGAACACGAAGCATGTTGTCTTTGAAGATTACTTTGAAGTTTCACCTTGGATTGTGTTCCGTTGGTCTAAGGTAGCTGGTGAAAGATATGGTCGTGGCCCTATCATGACAGCACTGCCTGATATTAAGACAGCTAATCAAGTTGTTAAGTTTGTACTCAAGAATGCTGAGAAAGAGATTGTTGGTGTTTATACAGCTGTGGATGATGGTGTTCTTAATCCTTGGACAGTAAACATTAAGTCTGGAGCAGTCATACCAGTGGCAGCTGAAGGTTCTTTATCACCGTTACAGTCTGGTGGTAACTTTAATGTCAGTGAGTTAATACTCCAAGACCTTAGAGAGAACATTAAGAAGGCATTGTTTCATGACCAGCTTGGCCCAATGGAAGGCCCAACTAAGTCAGCTACTGAAGTGTCTATTAGACAGCAAGAGCTTATGTCAGACATTGGTTCATCGTTTGGTCGATTGCAGATGGAGTTTATTAACAAGCTTATAAAGAGAGCTATTGATATTCTTCAACGTAACGGAAAAGTTGCTCCTATCAAAGTAGGCAATCAAGAAGTTGAGATTAAAGTTATATCTCCACTTGCTCAGCAACAAGATATGGATGAGGTTAATAAGCTCGCTCAGTTTGTTCAGTTTGCAATGATGGTCGGTGAAGATGCAGTTAGAGTTGGTCTTGACCTTGAAGCATTCCCAGAGCATATCGCTAAATTGCTTGGTGTTGACCCTGACCTTGTTAGAGATAAACAAGAACGTGAAGCAATGAAGCAGCAGATGCAAGAAGAGGCAGCAATGGCTCAAGCAGCAGAAGCAGCAGCACAAAACCCAGAGTTAGCTCAACAAGCTATGGAGCAAATGGGTGGATAAAGACTTTGACGCAATGATAGCTCGGTTATTTAAAACTCCTGATGGTAAGAAAGTTTTAAGCCATTGGGAGGAGCGTTATATCAAAGCTCCTGTTTGTGTTCCTACTCAGCCAGCTGAACAAGGATATTACAGAGAGGGGCAAAACAGTGTAATTCGCACTATACAAAATGCCATTAAACGTAGAACTAATGGCGATTACTTACCACAAGGAGACAATGATGAGTGAAGAGACAATACTAAGTGAACAGGAAGTAGCACCTGAAGCTGAAGCTACAACAGAAGCTACGACAGAAACAACTGAAACAACTGAAGCTGTTAGTGAAGGTTGGATGATGTCAGAAGATGTTAAAGGAGAGGGAGATGTTCCTGAATGGTTTAAATCTAGTAAATACAAAACTGTTGCTGACCAAGCAAAAGCTTATGCTGGACTAGAATCTAAGCTAGGTGCATTTACTGGCGCACCTGAAGATGGATATAAAGTAGAGCTGCCTGAAGGCATTGACGCTGAGATAGATGCTGAAGACCCAATGCTTGTTAGTTTTAATGAGTGGGCTGCTGAAGCTGGACTGTCTCAAGATAAACACACTGAGCTTATGGGAATTTATGTTAATGGTTTAATGGAATCACAGCCAGCTATTGAAGATGAAATAAAGCGTATGGGTAAAGATGCACCACAACGTATTAATGATTTTACTTCATGGGCCAAAGCTAACTTTGATGAATCTGAGTTTGAAGTAATGCAAGGATTAGCTACTACCGCTGAAGGCTTTGGTATTCTTGAAAAGATGCGTGGTATGTCCAGAGAGACAGATGTATCAGCTCCTGACAATGTAAGACCTGTAGATAGCACTACAAAAGAAGCTTTGCATGAAATGGTTGCTGACCCTAGATATGAAACATCTCCAGCGTTTAGAAAAGATGTTGAGAAAAAGTTTGCAGACTTCTATGGAACACAACCACAAAACCAGATAAGACAGTGAAGTATGAAATAGATGAGGTAATAGACGCTGTTCATCACGTTCTTAAAGAATGTAATAACACAAACAGTTTTATGCACCATCATGCGACCCTTGTGACTTTAGAGTTAATGAAGTCATGGGGGTTAGCACATATTTCAGTTGCTGGAGTTAAAATAAAAGATACAAATAAATAATACAATTTTAATTTGTATATATGTTAAAATATCCCCAACGGACACTCTTGTCTTAAAGACCCGTATTCTAAAAGATAGCAACTTGTAAACATGCTAGATTCAGCCCAGAATACGGAAACCTGAATTGAAAAAGAACAATTTAATTTAATTTAGGAGAAGACAGAATGTCTATCAATCTTTCTAGTGCAGCTTCAGCGATTTTTGATTCTGAAGTAAAGCACGCTTTCCAGACAGCTGGAAAACTCCGTAGTGCAGTTCGTTTAAGAACTGGCGTAGTTGGTGATACATACAACTTCCGTACTATGGGTAAAGGTTTGGCTAATCAAAAAGCTAGTCAAACAGACGTAACACCAATGGACATCTCACACGCTAAAGTAGCAGCAACCCTACAAAACTGGGTAGCTGGTGAATATACTGACGTGTTTGATGCTCAAGAAGTAAACTTTGATGAGCGTAGAGAACTTGCAGAGACTATTGCTGGAGCAATGGGTCGTAGAGCTGACCAATTAATCATTGATGCTCTTTCAGCTGGTTCAACTATCTCTCATGGTTCTGCTGGACTAACACTAGCAAAACTAACAACAGCTTCAAGAACATTGAATGATAACGGAGTACCATCAAGTGACCGTATTCTTTTAACTTCAGCTGAAGGTATCGAAGACTTACTAGGTGATTCTACAATTACATCAGCAGATTACAACACTGTTAGAGCGTTAGTGTCTGGTGAGATTAACAGCTTCATGGGTTTCAACATTATTATGATGGAAACACGTGCTGAAGGTGGCCTAGCTAAAGCAAGCACTACTCGTGACTGCTTCGCTTTCCACAAATCAGCTATTGGCTGTGCAATCGGTCTTGATATTTCAACGGAAGTTAACTACATTCCTGAGAAAACATCATGGCTTTCTTTAGGCAAATACAAAGCTGGTGCTGTCACTATTGACACTGCTGGTATTGTTAAAGTCGAAATCACTGAATAAGGAGTATATAAATGGCTTTTGATAAAAGTAAATGGTCACGCATGACTACTTCAGCAAACAGTGCTATTCCTACAATGTGGGGATATTCAACAACTGATGCGACAGCAGCAGTGGACTCTTCTGGTTACTTCAATGGGGTAGCTGGACAAGTTCAAGTTGGCGATATAATTATGGCGAACACTTCAACAGGTGGTACGTTGGCAGCTGGGTTTTACCTAGTATCTGCTAATAGTGGCACTGTCGTTGACGTTAATGACGCTTTAGTTGTAACAGCAACTGATACTGACTAAATAGGTTAAGCCCCTTCGGGGGCTTTTCTTTCCCTATGTCAGCAGTTAAAAACTACACATCCATCGACCTAGCTTCCAATGCGTTGCTACTGATTGGTGAAGAAACAATATCATCATTTACTGATGATTCTACAGCAGCTCTAGTAGCTGCAAATCTATATGAGCCTACTTATGAAAGTTTATTAACTTTACACCCTTGGAGATTTGCTTCAAGTAAGGCTACATTGTCCAAACTAACAGCTGCGCCTGTTAACGAATGGTTATACGCATATCAATTACCAGCAGACTTCTTAGTCGCTCAACATATTGATGATGCAAACGAGAAATACCAAATTTATGGTAGTAAGTTATATTCAGACAATACATCAATTGTGCTTGATTACACGTACAAGCCTGATGAGTCATTACTACCAGCATACTTTGCTGAGTTGCTTGAATACAGATTAGCGTCTGTGTTTGCTATTCCAATCACAGAGAGTGCTACGAAAGGTGAGTATTATGCGTCTTTGGCAGAAAAACAACTTGCTAAGTGTAAGACCATTGATTCGCAAATGTCACCATCTTCTGCACCAGCTGGCAACTCACCATTAATAAACGCTAGAAGCTAAATGGCAAGAGTTAACATCTCACAAACACAGTTTACATCAGGAGAATTAGACCCTAGATTAGCAGCTCGTCATGATTATGATGGTTACTATAAAGGTGCTGAGACATTAGAGAACGTAGTTTGTCTAGGTCAAGGCGGTGTTAAACGAAGAGGGGGTATGAAATACATTGATACCCTGACTGATACTGCTGTTCGCTTTGTTACATTCGAATTTAACGTCACACAAACATACTTGCTAGTTTTCGCTAATGCAAAAATGTATGTATACAAAGATGGTGTTAAACAAACAGGCTTAAATGGTACTGGCAATGATTACATAACCGTTCCATATAACGCTACGCAAATTAAAGAAATGAGTTTTACGCAGTCAGCTGATACTTTAATTATCTGTCATAACGCTCATGCACCAAGAAAAATAATGAGAGGTGGTTCACATTCAACGTGGACACTTTCTACAATATCTTTTTCATACTTTCCTACATTTGATTTTGACCAAAATTATGATTCCAATACCTTTTCAATAGGTTCTAATTGGAATTCAGTAGGCTCAGACGTAACTGTAACTTGTAACGCATCAGGAAAGATAACCTCTGACCATGTAGGTGGTATGTTTGAAGGTAATGGTGGTGTTATAAGAATTGAATCAGTAGGGTCAACAACATTAACTGGTAAATTGTTACAAGAATTTATAAACAACAATACATTAGATGGTATTGATTGTTCTTTAGAAGAACCTGTTTGGTCATCTACGCATGGCTACCCAAATGCAGTTTCATTCCATGAGTCAAGATTATGGATGGGTAATTCTACATCAAGACCACAAACATTGTGGGGTAGTGTTATTGGCGAGTTTTTTAATTATGATAGAGGTGTGGGTGGTGATGATGAGTCAATTGACATTACATTAGACACCGACCAAGTAAATGCTATTTATCATTTAGTCTCAGGTAGACACTTACAAGTGTTTACATCAGGTGGTGAATTCTACATTCCAGAAACACCTATTAAACCTTCTAGTGTTCGTATATCAAGACAAACTAAGTTTGGAGTTTTACAAAAGGTTCGCCCAATTAATACTGATGGTGCGACCATGTTTATACAAAGGAACGGTAAGCAAGTGCGTGAATTCGTTTTCACATACACTGAAGCGTCTTATGTCTCCTCTGAGGTGAACTTGCTTGCCCCTCACATCATTAACTTGCCAGTTGCTATGGCTAGTCAAACTGGAGATGTAGAAAACGAAGGTAACTATTTGTTTGTAGTTAATGGTGATGGCACTATGGGTGTGTTTATTACTAATCGAGCTGAGAAAGTTATGGCTTGGACAAAATATACAACTGCTGGTGACATTATGGATGTAGCAGTCGTAGAAGATGTAGTGTATTTGTACGTTAAAAGAACAATTAATAGCTCAACTGTTTATCACGTTGAAGCATTAGACAATAGTTATTACACAGATGCGTCAAAGCAAGTAACACAATCAGCTTCAGCAACAGTATCAGGTCTATCTCATCTTAATGGTCAATCTTGTCGTGTTCGTGCTGATTCAGCAGTTATGGCTGATGCTACACCATCTAGTGGAAGTATTACTTTAAGTAGAACAGCAACTAATATTGAAGTAGGTATTAACTTTGACGTAACTATTAAAACAATGCCTTCAGCTGTAACTTTACAGAGTGGCCCAGTTTCTACAAAGAAAAGAAGAATTAGTAGAGTATCAGCACAATTACATCAGTCTAGTGGACTTAAAGTTAATGGTAAGTCTGTTACTAATAAAAGTTTTGGAGCTAATGTATTAGGACAAGCACCAGAAGCATTTACAGGAATTAAAACCCTCCCAATACTAGGATATTCAAAGACAGCACAAGTCACAGTGACACAGACTGACCCACTGCCTATGACTTTATTGGGATTAACAATTGAACTACAGGTGACAGGATAATGCAATTAATCGGAGTAATGGCTCAAGTAGCAGCCTCACAACAAGCAGCAAAAGCGCATGAGCAATCTGGACAAGCACAAGCTCAAGCATATAGAGACCAAGCTGAACAAGCAGAAAGCAAAGCTAAAGATGAAGAGTTAATTAGATTAAAAAACTTACGTCAAGCGTTAGCATCACAAAGAGCATATTGGGCTGCTGCTGGTATTGACTCAGCCACAGGTTCACCAACAACTATTACAGAAGCTTCTCAAGATAACTTTGAATTAGACCAAGGAGCTGCTTTAATTAATACAAGACAGCAAGTACGTTCATTTAACAATTCAGCAGACGCAGCAATAAAGTCTGGACGAATAAAAGCGAGAGGGAGTCTACTTAGTGGGGTTGCTTCTGGCATTAACACTTATAACAACAGTTTTAAATAGTATGGCATTTGAACAATACAAATTTACTCAGACTAGGCAAGTACAGCCAGCCGATATGAGTGAAGCTCGTGTTTGGGAGACCCTAGCCAATACTATGGATAGGTTCGCAGCTCAAATGGGGTCTATTAATAATGCAAATGCAGCTAGGGCTAAAGGTGTTAGAAATGCTCAAGACTCATTAGATGGCATGCAAGCTGGAACAATTGCTGGCAGTGAAGGCCCTTTAGAATTTATGGATGCTGGTATTCCGTTTAATGACGCATACAATAGAGGCATACTTGCTTCTTATGAAGCTGGCATAACTAATCAAATTGAAGATACGCTTTCTACTGCTTTACAAAATTATCCGTTAGACCCTGATGGTTTTGCTACTGAGGCTTTAGCTTTAGATAAAGTTTTAACTGAAGGTAAGTCTGATTATGAGACAGCTTTAATAAGAAATACATTAGAGCGAATTTCTAAGAAAGCACAAATTAAAATTAATGGCAATGTTCAAGTTAAAGTTAAGGAAGGTCAAGTAGCTGAAATTGCTACAGCTAACAGTAACAATATTACAGAAATGGAAGACATGGCATATCTCGGTGAGCCTATCGATGAAGTCATGGCAAATTACAAAATAAGAAATCAAAATGCAGTCGATGCTGGATTAATCAGTGCTGCTTCTTTTGCAGAACAACAATCTTTATTAGAAGATAAGTTACAACTTAGAATAACAGAAGGTGCATTTGACAGGTTGTTAGAAACTGATGGTATTGCAGCAGCAAACTCAGCATTACAAGAATATAAAGATGACCCAACAAGTATAGACGCACCATTAGCTCAAAATCAAAAACTTATAAATGAGTTAGACCGTAAAGTAACTAATAGCCAAGCAACAGCTAAAATTGCAGTAGAGTCAGCAATAAAAGAATTTGAAGCTGGCAACTCTGACCTTGATATTACAGCATTACTAGGAACAGTCAAAGGTACATCATTAGAAGCACCACTTGTAAATGCACAAGCTATTTCAGTAGACTCAGATGCGTTTAAAGGTTACAACTTTATTCAAATGGATAAAGCAGAGCAAAATGCTCAAAAACTTCCAGAAGGTACTGTTAAAGAAGCATTGCTTAATAATTATGCTGAAATACGCAAGCATACTAAAGAGATGTTAGATAAAGACCCATACGCTTTAGCATTAGAAACTGGTGTTGTAAGTGGTAGTCGTTTTGATTTATCAGACCCTAAAACTTTACAAGCCAGAATAGCAGAAGCAGAAGCAGCTTCTCAATTCTATGGCGTTAAAGTTCCTCCAATGTCTCAAGCTGAAGCAGATGGCTTACGCTATATTATTAATGAAGGCAATATAGATGACAACATGCTTGTTTTTCAACAACTTGGAACTGGATTTGGTTCTCAAACAGATGAAGTCTACAAGCTAATGTTTAAAGAGGGTGGTGGGGCTTTTGCTGTTGCTAGTGGCATGATGTTACAAGGTGATGAAGCAACAACTCAATTAATATTAAAAGGTCAAGACTTAATTAAAAATGACATTTATCCTGACATAGTTAAAGTTACAGATAAAGATATGCCAACAATAAATGCAGCTATTGATACTGTATTTGATAATGCTTATTTAGAAACACCAAATCATGTTGAAGTTTTAAGAGGCGGTATTAAAGCTGTTTATGCTCAGTATATGGCTGAGAGTGGAAACTATTCTAGTGCTGAAGGTCATGACCCTAAACTTTTACAACAAGCAATAGATAAAGTTACAGGTGGAATTGTTGAGTTAGAGTGGAATGAGTCATCAGGACTGATAGGAGCATTCACTGACGAAGATTATTCAATAGAAGTACCTAGAGCTGGTATGGATGCAAAAGATGTTGAAAATTGGATGGAGTCTATTACAGCAAAAGACATTGACACTATGGGTGGTGTTGCTGGCATGGAATCAGCTGAAGTTGCTATGATTATTAATGATGGTAGGGCTAAGTTACATTCGGTTGGTCATGGTCAATACACGCTTAGAAACATGACAGGAAATTGGTTTTCTTCAACTGATGCAAATGGAGAGCCTACAAAATTTGTCTTAACTTATGTTCCAGAACCAACAAGAGATAAAGAAGTTAAGGCTACTTTAGGTGGTGACATAGAACCAGCAGATACAATTGGAGAGCAAATATTAAACAGTATAGATGAAATAGAAGATGACCCAATAGATGACATGGAAGCTGACATTATTGGTGATGAAGGTTTTTTAAATTTAAGAGACCAAGCTGGTGAACTTGAAGAGCAGTTTCAAGGTGGAGCAACAGACACAACATCTTTTATTAAAGCATTTGAGGGCCTAGAGTTAACAGCTTATTACGCTACACCAGCAGAGAAAAAGAAAGGTACAGTTTCAATAGGATATGGCTCAACAAGAAGAGCTAAAGAAGGTGAAACAATTACAGAAGCCCAAGCTGAAGCTTATCTTAAAGAAGATATAAAAGTAGCAGAACTAGCAATTAGTAAATTAGTTAAAGTTGATTTAACGCCTCAACAACAAACAGCACTTACATCGCTTGTATTCAACATTGGAGCTGGAAACTTTAAAAGGTCTAAAGCTCTAAAAGAATTAAATAAAGGAAACATTGAAGGTTTCTTATTTGAAGCATTTGATTCTAAGCAAGGCTTTGTTAAGCAAGGTAACAAAATATTAAAAGGTCTTGTTAAAAGAAGAGCTAAAGAAAGAAAGTTATTTGAGAGTGGTACAGCCTAATGATTAATTTTGACCAAGTAGGGCTTAAAAATAATACAGACAAAATATTAGCGTCTGCTGCTTCTGCTGAAACAGACAACATAGCTAATATGGGTGAAATGTTGTCAGCCAAACTTAGTTACATAATGAATGAAGATTTAGGTATTTCTAAATTTTTAAGCCAAACTGCTGGCAGAAGAGAACAGTTTCAAAAATTATATGATGTGACTGGTGATGAAAAATGGAAGACTAGTATTTTAAGTGAATTGTCAAATAACCTAACATATGATAATGAGCTTGATTTAAGCCCAACAATAACTAAAAGAAATCAAGATTTGTACGAAGCGTCTGTTGATGAAATTAAAGCATTACAAAAAGAATACCCTAGTTTTAATATATTAACACCCGATGAGTTGACTGCATCAATTGCAGAAAGAGCAAGGCTAAATAGAGAAGAAGTATCTCGATTAGTAGCAAGGTCATCAAGTAATGTTGATTTAGTTTCTAATATTGTCAGTATGGGTGCTTATTTTCTTGACCCAGTAGTTTTAGCTACGCTTCCTATTACTGGAGGAGCAAGTGTTGGTCGTGGAGTTGTAGGTAATGCATGGAGAAGTTTTAAAATTGAAACTGCTGTAGCTGGTGCTGCTGAAGTTGCAATCACTCCTCAAGTTGCAGAATATAAAAAAGAAATTAACAGCCCATTTACATTACAAGACGCAGCATTTAGAATTATTGGAGCATCAGCTGGAGCTGGAGTTATACGTGGAACTGGAAGTGTTGTCTTAGATTCAGCACAATTATTCAAAGCATCAAGATTATTAAAGAAACAAGGCAAAGCAGAAGACGCTGCTGTAGTAGAGAATTATGCCAAAGTAGTAGATGGAGTAGAGCCTGAAGCACATAACGCTCACATTCAAGCATATCAAGCTGCTAGACAAGCATTAGAAGAAGGTCGTGTATTAGACAATGCTGAGATTGAACGTATCTACGCAGCTCATGATGTAGCTGTTCCAGAAGTGGTTAGAACATATCATGGTTCAAAAGCTAAATTCGATAAATTTGACCAAAGATATATGGGTTCAGGTGAAGGCAATCAAGCTTTTGGTTATGGACATTATGTTGCTGAAAGTAAAAGTGTAGCTCAAGGTTACAAAGAAAGAATTGGTGGTGGCAGAATGTTTCAAGCACTAGAAATTAATGGTGAGTCAGCAGCACGTTATTTTGATGTAGATGAATTTGCAGAAGACACTTTAATAAAATTACATAGAAATGATGGAGATGTAAAAAAAGTTAAACGTCTTTTAAAAGAAGATAGTAAAGAAAATCCAATTAAAGGCTTGAGAGAGCGTGCAAAAAAACAACATACTTTTTTAACTAAATTTGCAAAAGAAAACAAAATTATATTTAAAGGCAAAGGTCAATTATATGAAATAGATGTTCCTCAATCATCTATCGACAAAATGATAGATTTAGATAAAACAATTGACATGCAAAATCCTTATGTTAAAGACATTTTAGTAGACATAAGAAAAGAATTAGGTACAAGCTTTCAAAATGGCAAACGCGCTTATGAAGAAATTGTATTTGCTATGAAATTAAAAAATGTTAGAAATCCTGAAAAAGCTGCTAGTGAATATTTGTTAGAAAAAGGAATTAAAGGCAACAAGTATTTTGATGGTGATAGTAGAGCTGATAACACAGGTACGTCTAACTATGTGTTGTTTGACCCTGAAGATGCCATTATAGTTACAAGAAATGATGAGATTTTAAAACAAACACAGCCACGCAATGTTGAGCTTCGCTTAGATAAAGCAGAGCAAGATGACTTAGCTAAATCACAAATACAAGATGTCCAAGAAATGATAGATGCTGACGATGGTCTGTTTATGGAAGTGCCTACATTTAAAACAGATGATGTAACTGGAGAGCTAGAAGTATCTACTAGGCCAGCTAAAGAAGTCTTTGAAGAAATAGACAATCAAGACAAAGCAATGGATGACATATTTTCTTGTGTTATGGGAGCAGCTGCGTAATGGATAAGTGTATATCACAAGCATTAGACGCTGGAAAAATTTCTAAAGAAGTGGCTCAAGAGTTAGAAAAAAATATTGATATGTTTGTTGAACACATGAATACAGGTGTTGGTGTTAACTCAAGAGCTGCAAGAAAGCACGCTATTAAAAAGACATTAGAGCAAAAGAAAATACAGCTGGCTAAAGATAAAGCAAGAGCAGCAAGCAATGCTTTAAAAAGAGCTGACAATTTGAGACAAGTTAATGCTCACGAAGATAGTAAAGCAATGGGCCTTATTACAATGTTAGTTAAAGACTTAAAAGGTAGAGTGGCTTCTGACAATGTTTACTACAAAGCTAGAGGTTTAGTTGGTGGCTTCCATTCTCAAATTGCTGATGTAATGAATGACCTTAGAACTAAAAAAGCTGGTCTTACACAAGATACAGAATTAGCTAGAAATACAGTTTTAGAAATTCAAGGCAAAAGCACTGGTGATGCTGTAGCTAAAAAACATGCACAATCAGTTACTAAGATGTTTGACTCAGTAAGAGAAATGTCAAATGCAGCTGGTTCAGATATTAAAAGATTAGACAATTGGTTTCCACACAAATGGAATGCTGAAAGAACAGCAGCTATTTCAAAAGAAGATTGGGTTGAAGAAATGTTTCCTTTAATGGATAGAGCTAAGATGAAAAATGACTTAGAGCTTCCACTAAATGATACTGAGCTACGTGATTTGTTAGCAGCTTCTTATGACACTATTACTACTAATGGCATGAATAAGATAGAAGCTGGAACTATGGGTAAAAGGTCATTTGCTAATAGACATCAAGAACATCGAGTTTTGTTATTTAAAGACCCAGATATGTGGATGAAGGTTAATGATAAGTATGGTGAAAATAACTTTTATACGACTATAACAGACCACATAGAAAGCATGTCTTTAGAAATTGCTTTACTTGAAAAGATGGGTACTAATCCTGAAGTTGAATTTAGATACTTTATGGACTTAGCAAGAGCAGAAGAAAAGATACGTAACAGAGGTAAAGTAAAATTTAAAGATGGTTTAGACACAGGTTTTGCAGAAGCTATTTGGAGCGTTACAACTGGAAAAGTAAATCAAGCTGGTCAGCCATGGTTAGGACTTAAATTACAACAAGCTAGGGCAATTCAAGTAGCAACTGATTTAGGAAGTGCTATGTTGTCTTCTATTGCTGACTTACCTTCTGTAGCTATAACTGCTAAATTTAATGGCTTGCCAGTATCTAGGGTTATGAAAAAAGCTGTCAAGGTTATGGCTTTAAATAAACAAAAAGTTCAAGCTATTAGAATGGGCTTAGTTGCTGATGCTTTTACTTCAAGAGCTGGTGGTGCAAATCGTTTTGCAGATATTAATGGTGAAGATTGGACAACTACAGCTGCTGATTTTACATTACGAGCTTCAGGGTTAGCACCTTGGACAGATTCATTAAGAACAGCATACGGAATGGTTGCATTTGAAATGATTGCTGATATGTCTTCTAAATCTTATGCTCAACTTCCAAAAAGTTTTAAAGCTGGTTTAAAGCGTTACGATATTAGTCCTGAAGATTGGGATGTTATACGTGACACAGGTATGGCAAAGTTTGAAGGTGAAAATTATTTTGCTTTAACTAATATGACAGATAGAACTGATATTAGTGCTGATGTTGCAAACAAATTAAACGCTAAAGTTCAAAGAATGATTAACACTGAAACAGATTACGCTGTGTTAATGCCTGATGACAGAATGAGAGCAATTGTGACAGGTGGTCGTGCTAAAGGTACAGCTGGTGGTGAAATATTTAGGAATGTTTTTATGTACAAAACTTTTCCCATGTTAGTTATTGCTAATCACCTTTATAGAGGTTTTACACAAGAAGGTTTGAAATCAAGAGTTTCATATTTAGCACAATTAACTGTTGGCTCAATTATCTTTGGTGCAATGGCACTACAACTTAAAGATTTAAGTAGAGGTCGTGAGTTAAGAGATATGTCTACTAAAGAATTTTGGGGAGCAGCATATATGCAAGGTGGTGGTGCTGGAATTTATGGTGACTTTTTGTTTGAAGACCAAAACAGATATGGTGGTGGTTTATGGCAAACATTAGCGAGTCCTATGATTGGAACTATTGAGGACTTACTGAAATTAACAGTGGGTCAGGTACAAGAAATGTCACAAGGAAAAGACACAAACGTAGGCAGAGATATAAGTGAATTTGTCTCAAGACACACACCAGTAGCTTCATCTCTTTGGTACACCAGAGCTTTACTTGAGCATGGTTTGTTTGAAACTTTACAAAAAATGATAGACCCTAAAGCACAAAAAAGCTGGAAAAGAAAGATGAAATCTAGGAAGAAAAACTATGACCAAGGGTATTGGTGGAAGATGGGAGAACTTACTCCTGAATTTATGCAATGAGGAATATAGGATAATAGTATGGCAACAATAAGTGTAGGTGACTTAACACCTCGTAATCAATATACAGCGACAAGTGGGCAGACTGTATTTGCCTACTCGTTCCCTATCTTTGTAAACACAGATTTAAAAGTTTACAATGGCAGCACGCTATTAACATTAACAACCCACTATACAGTCAGTGGTGCAGCAACAGATAACGGTGGTAACGTTACTCTAGGCTCTGGAGCAACTGTTGGAGACATTATCACAATTTATCGTGATATGCCAGTAGCAAGAACTTCAGACTACCAGACCAACGGTGATTTAAGAGCTGAGACTTTGAACGATGACCTCGATAAGCTGGCTATGATGATTCAGCAAATCGAGTATGACTTAAATTCAAGAACATTAAGATTTGGACAGTTTACAACAGGCATACCATTATCTGAGTTTACTGAGTCAGCAACAGACAGAGCTGGTAAAGTTTTATCTTTTGATTCTTCTGGAGACCCAAACATTACACAAGAGCTTGGTGTCTTTAAAGGTAACTGGGCTGCATCAACTGCATTTGTTTTAAGAGATATTGTAAAAGATACATCAAACAGCAATGTCTATATATGTACAACAGCTCACACATCTTCAGGCTCACAACCGATTAGTTCTAACACTGATGCAGCAAAATGGGCTTTATTGGTAGACGCAGCATCAGCAACAACTTCAGCTACAGCAGCAGCAACATCAGCGACAGCAGCTGCAAGTTCTGCCACAGCAGCAGCCAGCTCAGCGACAGCAGCAGCTACGTCTAAAACTGGAGCAGATACAGCTAAGACAGCAGCAGAAACTGCAAAGACAGCAGCTGAGACAGCAGAGACTAACGCAGAGACAGCAGAAACAAATGCGGAAACAGCTGAGACTAATGCAGAAACAGCAGAAGCAGCAGCTGTAGTATCTAAAAACGCAGCAGCGACAAGTGCAACAGCAGCAGCTTCAAGTGCTACTTCAGCAGCAAGCTCAGCATCAACAGCAACAACTAAGGCATCAGAAGCTAGTTCTTCAGCTTCTACTGCTTCAGGTCACAAAGACACAGCAACGACAAAAGCTAGTGAAGCTGCTTCGTCAGCAACAGGTGCAGCAAGCTCAGCTACTACAGCAACAACTAAAGCTAGTGAATCAGCTTCGAGTGCTACAGCAGCAGCAGCCAGTGCAACAGCAGCAGCTGCGTCAGCAGATAACTTTGATGATGTTTACCTAGGGGCTAAGTCAAGCGACCCAACAGTAGATAATGATGGTGATGCTTTAACAGCTGGCGATATTTATTTTAATACTACATCTAATGTAACAAAAGTTTATAACGGTAGTTCTTGGCAAGTTACGGTAACAGATTTATCTGGAGTATTAGCTACAAGTGGTGGCACTATGAC
>Ga0222715_10001055_pt1 | contig 27051 bp, 21 predicted proteins | sample C33_9DmetaG_FD_165056 | JGI IMG/M metagenome (GOLD analysis project Ga0222715, IMG submission 165056) | Estuarine water microbial communities from San Francisco Bay, California, United States - C33_9D | ecosystem: Environmental > Aquatic > Marine > Unclassified | place: USA: California...
TTATTATTAGATTTTTCTTGGATATTACTTAGCCAAAATGAAATAGAAATACCAATAATGATTACAGATGTTTCAAAAATAAACTTTTTAATTCCTTTAAACTTTTCTGACATTTACACAAGATAATTATTAAATATAGAATATTAATTAGTATTTAGTTTGTCGTCCATTTTGGGATGTCCTCCAACATACTCGACTTAAACTCATAAACATACTTCTCATAAACATCCGTCCGACAGGACGCATAAAACAGAATCAGAGTAATTACAATTCGCAAGAATATAATGATGAATAGATTAATTATTTCCTTATAGAACAAAACTATTTTTATAATTCCCCTCTGATAAATATTTTTAGAGTACAAAATAATACTCTTTTAAGCGCATAAAAGTGTACCCCTGCTTTTAAGTGTTCTAATGTGTCTATAAATTATACTCTTTTGAACTCTTAATATTATAGATAACTCATCTATTGGAGTTTCTTTATTTATCAATCTTATATGGTTTATTTTTTCAATTGTAGGTAAAGAGGATTTAGCTATACTATATATTTTTTCTTGATTATCTAACATTTTTTCTATGTGTTTGTAAGCTCCGCGTCTATTTTCATTTTCTAATCTTTTATTTAACTCTCTAGTCCATTTGGAGATATTATACTTTAAATAAGCAAGAGCTTTTTTTCTATCAGTGAAATTACGTATATAATGTATTTCCCACTCATCTTTTAGTTTTCTAAGCCAGGTATACTCATAACCATCAAACATAAACTTGTGATTCTCAACCTTTGTCAAACTCTTTAAATCGTCTGTAGACCAACTCGTTTTATAGTCCATTATAAATAATAATATTGAAGGATAATTATTGCATCTAATATGATAACTTAAAAGGGAAAAAACTGTTCATTTTTATACAAGTTATTTACCAGAATTGTTAATTAAATTAGAAGGATTATAGTACTCAACCCCTATTTTATCTCTGTAGAACAGTAAACTCGCATAAAAGTTAATTTATTTCAAGTGGTTTGATTTTATCTAAATAGATAACTCAGATGTGTAGAAATTCATTTTACATGTTAAAGATTTTTGGCTTTTTTTATGAGTTATGATAACTTAAAAAGTCAAAAATAAGTGAAGAGAAACGTTAGTTTCGATGAACAGCTCAGTTGGCACATGGAGTCCGAAGACTAAACATCAAAAAGTGCCGAAATAGTGCCGAGAACAGGTTAAAATTTCGTATATTATAGTTAATTATGTCTGAGGACAACCAGTAGTTAGAGCAAAGAAAAAACCTCCGATTTCTCGAAGGTTTAGAATGTGTAGTGTAACGGTATTTCTTGCTCCCCCTCTAGGGCTCGAACCTAGGACCCTCTGATTAACAGTCAGATGCTCTAACCAACTGAGCTAAGGAGGAGTTTGCATTTAGCGAGGGCAAATATAATTTATATTTTATTGTAGTCAAATTAATTAAATCAAAATTTAACTAAAAAAATATCTGTATACATCGTTACCGTTTGCAAATAAAACCAAAGAAACTAATAGTAAAAATCCTGTCATTTGCGCATACTCCATAAACTTATCATTAGGCTTTCTTCCAGAAAAGACTTCATAAAGTAAAAACATAACGTGTCCTCCATCCAAAGCAGGTATTGGAAGAAGATTCATAAAAGCTAATATCAGAGATAATAATGCTGTTGACTCCCAAAATCTTTGCCAATCCCAACTTGGAGGAAATATACTTCCAATAGCGCCAAATCCACCTAACTGAGTTATTCCTTTAGGTGTAAAAACATACTCAAATTGAGTAATGTAATCACTTAAAATCCAATAGGCTTTATCATACCCCACAGAGAAACTTTCAAATAAACTATAGTTAATTTTTGTAAAAGATATTTCTGGCATTTTAGGATATACTCCCAATTCACTTCTCTCGTCCAATACAATAGTTTTTTGCATTTTAGATCCGTCTCTTAAAATTTCAAAATTTAATTCTTCATTACTAGCATCTTGTAAAAACTGTGATAATTCTTGCCATTTAACAAGTTTAATATCATTAATTGTAACTATTCTATCATTAGCTTTAAAATCAAATTTTTCAGCTAAAGAGTTTGGCGCGACCTCGCCAATTACAGGTGCAACGAGTGGAGAAAATGGGTTTGTTGCTCCAGACTCCATCATTATGTGGCCGATGTTTTCAGGGATTCTCAATTTCTCAATTTTACCGTTAACATGCTCAACTGTTACAGTTGAAACATCTCTTAAAAATAAATATTTTGAAATATCCACAACATTTTCAAATGGCTGACCATCGACCTTAAGAATTTTATCTCCATCAGAGAAACCATATGGTTTCATAATTTCATTGACCTCAAAACCATCTTTAAGATTTTCTGATGTTATTATATCTTTTCCCCAGACGAATGTGACCATCATGTAGATAGCAAAGCCTAAAATTAAATTAACAGTAACTCCGCCTAGCATTATGATTAATCTTTGCCAAGCAGGTTTAGATCTAAATTCCCAAGGTTCGGGGTCTTTATTCAAGTGTTCTGTATCCATACTCTCATCAATCATTCCAGCAATTTTCACATAACCTCCCAATGGAAGAACGCCAATTCCATATTCAGTATCTCCAATTTTCTTTTTAATTAAAGAATACGGCCAATCAAAAAACAGATAAAATTTTTCAACTTTTGTTTTAAATAATTTAGCTGGAATGAAGTGTCCAAGCTCATGTAAAACAACAAGAATTGCTAAACTTAAAATCAGCTGAAGAGCTTTAATTAAAAAAACTGTACTCATATATTCTCTATTAGGGTGAGCAAAAGTAATCTATTTGGTAATTTTTTGAAAGGAATTAACATGATATTAACTTCTACTAAAATGATTTCCAGCCTTGTGATGTAATTGGAACAACTTGTTCCGCTTTTGTTATTAAATTAATCTGATCTACATCATTAGTTATGTGACCTAGTACTGTTAAATCAGAACTATTTTTAATTTTTTCATAATCCTTTTGATCAATCGTAAATAAAAGCTCATAATCCTCTCCACCACTCATAGCTACTGTGGTTGAATGTAATTTAAATTCTTCACAAGCAGACCTTAATTCCTCACTTACAGGAATTTTGTCCTCATAAACATTACAACCCATACCAGAGCTTTTACAAATGTGAATTATTTCAGAGGAAAGCCCATCGCTTACATCAATCATAGAAGTTGGTAAAATATCATTTTCAGCAAAAAATTCAATCACATCTTTTCTAGCTTCGGGTTTTAATTGTCTTTGCAACAAGTAAGCGTAATCAGATAAGTCTGGCTGATTATTTGGGTTAACTTTAAAAACTTCATTTTCTCTTTTTAAAATTTGTAAACCCATATATGCACTTCCTAGATCTCCTGAAACAACCATAAGATCATTTAATCTTGCTCCACTTCTTTTTGAAACTTTTTTTCCTTTAGCATGTCCAATTGCTGTTATACTGATAATCAAACCTTTGTTAGAACTAGTAGTGTCTCCTCCTACTAAATCAATATTGTATTTCTTACAAGCTGCTCTTATTCCTAAATATAATTCCTCAATGGATTCCAGAGTAAATCTGTTAGACATTCCGATACTAACAGTTATTTGAGTGCAAATTCCATTCATTGCATATATGTCAGATAAATTGGAAATTACAGCTTTATAACCTAAATGCTTCATTGGTGTATATGCTAAATCGAAATGGACTCCTTCAACAAGCATGTCGGTAGATACTAAAATTTTTTCCTTGTTAAAATCTAAAATAGCAGCATCGTCACCAATACCCAAGTTTGTACTGTCATTGTTTATTTCAAAAGTTTTAGTTAACTCTTCAATTAATTTAAATTCTCCAAGATCAGAAATTGGAGTTAAATTGTTTTTTTGTTCTTGATCTTCCAATTTTTTTTTTGGCTAATATACTTTAATTGGCATTATTATTGAATATTTTTAGATGGTATTCAAGAAGGTATTCTATCTAAAAAAATAAGTTTAAAAAACTTAAATAGATTATATTTGCAAAGTATTTGATTAATTAAAATGATAAAAGTTTCAGAACAAGCTAAATCTAAGGTAGTTACCCTCATGCAGGCAGATGGCTATAATCATGAAAAAGATTATGTTAGAGTCGGAGTTAAAAGCGGAGGCTGTTCTGGTTTATCTTATGATCTAAATTTTGACAAGAAAGCGAGCGATGGTGATAAGGTTTTTGAAGATAATGGTGTAAGAATCATAGTAGACAAGAAAAGTTTTTTGTACCTAATTGGAACAACTCTTGAATATTCTGGAGGTTTAAATGGTAAAGGATTTGTTTTTAATAACCCAAACGCATCTAGAACCTGCGGATGTGGTGAAAGCTTTTCATTATAAATTTTTTATATGGCGTATACAGAGGAAGAATTAAAAAAAGAACTTGAAACAAAGGAGTACGAGTATGGTTTTGTAACAGAGATTGATTCTGATACATTTCCTGTCGGACTTGATGAAGAAATTGTTACCTCAATTTCGAAAAGAAAATCTGAACCAAAATGGATGACCGACTGGCGCTTAAAAGCTTTTAAAGCTTGGAAGGAAATGGAAGAACCAGATTGGGCTAACGTAAAATATGAAAAACCTAATTTTCAAAAAATTTCTTATTACTCAGCCCCAAAAGGAAAAGCTAAGTATGACAGTCTTGATGAAGTTGATCCTGAATTATTAAAAACATTTGATAAATTAGGGATATCTATAAATGAACAAAAAAAGTTAGCTGGAGTAGCTGTTGATATTGTTATGGACTCTGTTTCGGTTGCAACTACATTCAAAGATACCTTGTCCAAAAAGGGTATAATATTTTGTTCAATTTCTGAAGCAATAAAAGAACATCCTGAACTTGTAAAAAAATATATAGGAACAGTAGTTCCACAGAAAGATAATTATTACTCTGCTTTAAATTCAGCTGTGTTTTCAGATGGATCATTTTGTTATATTCCAAAAGGTGTTAGATGTCCTATGGAACTTTCCACTTATTTTAGAATAAATCAAGCTGGAACTGGTCAATTTGAAAGAACTTTAGTTATTGCAGACAAGGAAAGTTATGTTAGTTATTTGGAAGGCTGTACAGCTCCGTCAAGAGACGAAAATCAACTTCATGCTGCCGTTGTAGAATTAATTGCATTAGATGGAGCAGAAATTAAATATTCTACAGTTCAAAATTGGTTCCCTGGAAATAAAAATGGAAAAGGAGGGGTTTATAATTTTGTAACTAAAAGAGGAATTTGTCACACAAACTCTAAAATATCTTGGACTCAGGTAGAGACTGGTTCAGCAGTTACATGGAAATATCCCTCATGTATTTTGAAAGGAGATAACAGTATTGGAGAATTTTATTCAATTGCCGTTACAAACAATTATCAACAAGCTGATACTGGAACTAAAATGATTCACATTGGTAAAAACACCAAAAGCACGATAATATCAAAAGGAATTTCTGCAGGAAAATCTCAAAACAGTTATAGAGGCTTAGTCCAAGTTAATTCAAGAGCTGAGAATGCTAGAAATTTTTCTCAATGTGATTCTCTTTTAATGGGTAATAAGTGTGGTGCACATACTTTCCCTTACATAGAAGCAAAAAACAAATCTGCAATGATTGAACATGAAGCTTCAACTAGTAAAATTGGAGAAGATCAAATTTTTTATTGTAATCAAAGAGGAATTGATACTGAAAAAGCAATTGCTTTGATTGTTAATGGGTTTAGTAAAGAAGTATTAAATAAGCTTCCTATGGAATTTGCCGTAGAAGCTCAAAAATTATTAGAAATTTCACTTGAAGGATCAGTGGGATAATTAAATTTAAATTATGTTAAGTATAGATAATTTACACGTTAGTGTTGAAGGAAAACCAATTCTAAATGGTATTAATTTAGATGTGAGAGCTGGAGAAGTTCATGCCATTATGGGGCCAAATGGATCAGGAAAAAGTACTCTATCCTCAGTAATTGCTGGAAATGAAGATTATGAAGTCACGAAAGGTGATATTGTTTACCAAAACGAAAATATTACTGAACTGGCTGCTGAAGAAAGGGCTCACAAAGGAATCTTTCTCTCTTTTCAATATCCTGTAGAAATCCCAGGTATCACTGTCACAAATTTTATTAAAACAGCTATAAACTCGAACCTAAAGGCAAGAAATCAAGATGAAATGCCAGCTAATATTATGCTAAAAAAAATCAGAGAAAAAGCTGAGCTTTTAGATATTGACTCTAAGTTTTTATCTAGGTCTCTTAATGAAGGTTTCTCTGGTGGAGAGAAAAAAAGAAATGAAATATTTCAAATGGCTATGCTTGAACCTAGTTTATCTATTTTAGATGAAACAGATTCAGGATTAGATATTGATGCCCTTAAAATTGTTGCAAACGGAGTAAATAAACTTAAAAATAAAGACAATGCTGTAATAGTGATAACTCATTATCAAAGGTTATTAGACTACATAATTCCTGACTATGTACATGTTTTACACGAGGGAAAAATAGTTAAGTCTGGTGATAAAAACTTAGCACATCAACTTGAAGAAAAAGGTTACGATTGGATTAAATAAAAAATTATGTCATTAGCAGATAAATTAGTGTCTTCTTTTTTGGCTTTCGAGCTTGATATTGATATTCAATCTCCCGTACATTCCAAAAGAACAAAAGCATTAAAGGATTTTGAAAAATTAGGATTCCCTACCAAAAAAGATGAGGCATGGAAATACACCTCACTAAAAAGTGTAATAAAAGAAGATTTTACAATTTTCTTAAAGAAAAAGAATGTTTTAGATTTCAAAAATGTTAAAAATTATTTTTTAGACAATACTGAAACTTATAAGATTGTTTTTGTTGATGGTTTTTTTGATCCTTTTTTATCTCAAACTAGTCATGATGGTGTGGATATTTGTATTCTTTCAGCTGCCCTAACAAAACCTGTCTATTCTAAAATAATATCAAAGTATTTTGATACTTCAATCAACACAAAGGATTCATTATCACTAATAAATACTGCCTTTGCTAAAGAAGGGGTTTATGTTCACATCCCAAAAAATAAAATTTTAGATAAGCCTATTGAAGTTTTACATTTTACTACTGGGAATGAAGCTGCTTTAATGCTTCAGCCTAGAAACTTAATTGTTGTTGAGGAAAATGCTCAAGTTGAAATTATTGAAACACATCAAAGTCTAACTGAAAACCCAATTTTTACAAATTCAGTTACCGAAATATTTGTAGGTCAAAACGCACATTTAGATTATTATAAAATTCAAAATGATAGATTAATGTCTTCTTTAATTGATAACACTTATATTTCTCAGGAAAAAAATAGTGTGGCTAAAGTGCATACATTTTCTTTTGGCGGAAAATTAACAAGAAATAATCTTAACTACTTTCAAAAAGGATCTTATATAAACTCCACAATGAAAGGTATTACTATCATTGACGAAAATCAATTAGTAGACCATCATACTTTGGTAGATCATGCAAAACCAAATTGTGAAAGTCATCAAGATTATAAAGGTATTTATTCAGGGAAATCAACTGGTGTTTTCAATGGTAAAATTGTAGTAGATAAAATTGCTCAGAAAACTAATGCATTTCAACAAAATAATAACATTCTACTTAACGATAAATCAACCATTAATTCGAAACCTCAATTAGAAATTTTTGCAGATGACGTTAAGTGCTCCCATGGCTGTACTATTGGACAACTTGATCAGGATGCTCTTTTTTATCTAAGGGCTAGAGGTATTCCCAAAAAAGAAGCTAAGGCACTATTAACTTTTGCATTTGCCAATAACGTGCTTGAAAGTGTAAATATTCCTTCAGTAAAATCAAGAATTAAAAAAATTATTGCAGATAAGCTTGGTGTTGATTTAGGTTTTGACTTATAATTATGACATTAGATGTTAATAAAATTAGAAATGATTTCCCTATACTTAAAAGAAAGGTAAATGGGTATCCTTTAGTTTATTTTGATAATGCCGCTACCAGTCAAAAACCATCAAAAGTAATAGCTAGCATCACTGATTATTACGAAAATTACAACTCTAATATTCACAGAGGAGTTCATACTGTTAGTCAAGAAGCAACTGATGCCTATGAAAATGCTAGAAAAAAAATACAAAAACATTTTAATGCTAAACATTCTGAAGAAATAATTTTAACCTCTGGGACTACTCACTCAATTAATTTGGTTGCCAATGGATTTACAAGTTTACTTAATTGTGATGATGAAATCTTAATTTCTGAACTTGAGCATCACTCTAATATAGTACCATGGCAAATGATGTGTGAAAAAAATGGTGCAAAATTAAAGGTGATTCCTTTGAAAGATAATGGAGAATTAGACTATGAGTCATTTTTAAAAAAACTATCTAATAAAACAAAAGTGGTTTTTGTAAATCATGTTTCTAATGCGCTTGGAACAATAAATCCCATAAAAAAAATTATTTCAGAATCGCATAAACTAGGTGCAGCTGTATTAATTGATGGAGCTCAAGCGAGCTCGCACTTGAAGGCAGACCTTCAAGATTTAAATGTAGATTTTTATACTACATCTGCTCATAAATTATGTGGACCAACTGGAATTGGAATGTTATATGGCAAAAAAGAATGGCTTGAAAAACTTCCACCATACCAAGGTGGTGGTGAAATGATTTCTGAAGTTACTTTTGAGAAAACAACCTATGCTGAGCTTCCAAATAAGTTTGAAGCAGGTACACCCAATATTGTTGGTGCAATTGGTTTTGGTTATGCTCTCGACTATCTAAATGAAGTTGGTTTTGAAAAAATAGAAGCTTATGAAACTGAGCTTCTTGATTATGCAACAACTAGGTTAAAAAGTATACCTAATTTAAAGATTTATGGAGAAGCAAAAAACAAGACTTCTGTAATTTCATTTAATATTGGAGAACTTCATTCTTATGATTTAGGTACAATTTTAGATAAATACGGTATTGCTGTAAGAACCGGACAACATTGCGCTCAACCAGTTATGGACTTTTTTGGAATTTCTGGAACTGTAAGAGCTTCTTTCTCTTTTTACAATACGAAAGAAGAAATAGATTACTTCTACGAGTCATTAAAGAAAGCTGTGGCTATGTTGAGCTAATTTGTAAATTTGTTTAATTAATTTTTTATAATGGGTATTATTGAAGTCCAAAATGAAATTATAGATGAGTTTTCCCTTTTCGAAGATTGGATGCAACGTTATGAATATATGATTGAGCTTGGGAAATCCATTGAACTAATTGACTCCTCAAAAAAGATTGATTCAAATCTTATAAAAGGATGTCAAAGCAAATTATGGCTTCACGCGGAATTAAATAATAATAAATTAATTTTTAAGGCAGATAGTGAAGCAATCATAACAAAGGGAATTGCTGCAGTTTTACTTAGAGTTTTTTCTAACCAAACACCTGAAGATATTTTAAATGCAAATTTAGACTTTGTTGATAAAATTGGACTAAAAGAACATTTATCTCCTACGCGAGCAAATGGACTCATTTCAATGATAAAACAAATTAAATACTATGCTTTAGCATACACTAAAAATTGAAATTATGGATGCAAATGATTTAGGTGAAAAAATAGTAAAAACAATAAAAACAATTTATGACCCAGAAATTCCTGTTGACATTTATGAGTTAGGATTGATATACGATGTACTTGTTAATGAAGATTTTCATGTAAAAGTAATAATGACATTAACAACTCCAAATTGCCCAGTGGCTGAGACTCTTCCTGTTGAAGTTGAAGATAAAGTGAAAAGTATAGAGGGTGTAGTAGATGCCAAAGTTGAATTAACATTTGAACCAGCGTGGACAAGAGATTTAATGAGTGAAGAAGCTAAATTAGAACTTGGATTTTTATAATGTCTGTAGAAATTAAAAATAGAGTTCAGAGTAGTAGTTTAAAAACACTTGATCTAGACATTTTTTATCCTAAAATGGAACTAGTTTCTTTAGATATTAAACCATGGCTTAAAAATGAACTTTTAGTAATTGAAAAAGATTTTAGAGAACACCTAAATCTATTTAAATGGGATAAGTTCAAAAATAAAGCAGTTGCTATTAAATGTTCTGTTGATGCTATAATTCCTCACTGGGCATATATGCTTATAAGCTCTAAACTTAAGTCTTTAAATATTACCAATGTCATTGGAAACATTAAAAATTTAGAGCTTTTATTAATTACGCAAGCCGTTAATAATTATGATTTTTCAGACTATAATAATAAACCCATAATTATCAAAGGTTGCTCAGATCAAAAATTGCCACTTGCCTCTTACTCAATTGTAATAGAAAAGTTACAGCCTATTGCAAAGAGTATTATGTTTGGTGAGGCCTGCTCTTCTGTACCAGTATATAAATCAAAAAAATAATTGGATTGAAAATTAACATAACATACCTGTTAACTTTTTTATGTTTAACAAATCTTTTGTTTTCACAATCAAACGATATTCCTGAAAAATGGAAAAATTCTGGAAACGCACTATTTCTTGTAAATCAATCAAGCTTTAGTAATTGGATGTCTGGAGGTCAAAGCAGTATCTCTGGAACACTTAAAATCGATTACAATTTTAATTATTCAGATAATGGGTGGGATTGGGACACTAAAGTCATTAGCCATTTTGGTCTAAATAAAATTAGTGGGAGTGATTTTTTAAAGAAAACCGACGATAGAATTGAAATAAACTCAGTACTTGGTAAAAAATTTAATAATGATATAATCGGAAGATGGAGTTATTCCAGTTTTTTTAATTTTCAGACCCAATTCGCGAAAGGTTATAGGTTTGGTAGAGACGCTAATGGCAATCCAAACAGAACAGAAAAATCAAGATTCTTTTCTCCAGCTACAGTTCAGTTAGGTGTCGGAATGTACTGGAAAAAAAGTAAAGATTTATGGGTTAACGTTGCCCCTATGACAGGTAAACTTATTTTAGTAAATAGAAGATTTACTGAAAATCTTAATGAAAATCAAACCTATTTTGGTGTTAAAAAAGGAGGGAATAGCAGGTTTGAATTAGGTGCCTCTATTAGATCCTATTATAAATCTGAAATTTTTGAAAATGTAACTATGGAAAATAGACTTAGTTTATATTCTGACTACTTAGACAGACCTCAAAATATAGATTTTGACTGTACTTTTAATTTTATAATGAAAGTAAATCAATATGTTTCAACTAACCTAATTTTCCAATTTGTTTATGATGACAATGAAATAAGAAGAGTACAGATAAGAGAAGTTTTGGGAGTTGGTCTTAATATTGACTTAAGCAAGATCCGGATATAAAAAAGCATTATAGGGAAATCTAGTTACATGAATTTTTCTTACTTGACTATACAAGTCTTTTCTAAAATTATTTATTTCTTCTTTATTTAATGCTGAAATAAAAAAAGTTTTTTCATTAAATTGTTTTTTCAAATTCATCTTTAGTGTATCTAAACTATTATCCACGTAATCTAAATCAAATTTATCTTGAATTCCTTGTTGATCATTCTTAAACATATCTGTTTTATTAAAAACTACAATGGTTGGTTTATTAGAAGCATTAATTTCATGTAAAATTAAATTTACAGATTCAATATGCTCATTAAAATTTGAGTGAGAAATATCAACTACATGAATTAATAAATCTGCTTCGGTAATTTCAGTCAAAGTACTTTTAAATGAATCTACTAATTGTGTCGGGAGTTTTCTTATAAATCCAACAGTATCTGTTAATAGAAATGGCATGTTTTCAATAACAACTTTTCTTACCGTTGTATCTAGGGTTGCAAATAGTTTGTCCTCAGCGAATACTTTAGCTTTTGAAATAGAATTCATTAACGTTGATTTCCCAACATTGGTATAACCAACTAAAGCAGCCCTTACTAGAGATCCTCTATTACCTCTTTGAGTTGACATTTGCTTATCTATAACAACTAATTTTTTCTTTAATAAATTTATTTTGTTTCTAACAATTCTTCTGTCAGTTTCTATTTCAGTTTCTCCCGGTCCTCTCATACCAATTCCCCCTTTTTGTCTTTCCAGGTGGGTCCATAATCCTTTAAGTCTTGGAAGAATGTACTGATATTGAGCTAATTCGACCTGGTTTCTAGCGTAACTTGTTTTTGCTCTTTGAGCGAAAATATCAAGAATTAATCCTGTTCTATCAACAATTTTACATCTCAATTGTTTTTCGATATTAGACTGTTGAGCAGGAGTTAATTCATCATCAAAAATTACGGAATTTATATCATGAATTTTAATATAGCTGGAAAGTTCTTCCATCTTTCCTTTTCCTAAAAATGATTTAGGATCTGGCGAATCCATTTTTTGAGTAAACCTTTTAACAACTGTACCCCCAGCTGTATAAGTAAGAAAATTTAATTCATTAAGATACTCTTCTAATATTGTTTTTGGTTGTTCTAAAGTAATTATTCCAACTAGTACAGTTCTTTCAAGGCTTGAGGATGATTTTTCAATCATTATTTTTCAGTAGATTTTTTATAATATTTTAATTCCAGTTCTTTTCCATCAAATTCAGCATAAGAATAATATGATATCCAATCTCCTAAATTATAATAAGTAGCTCTATTCTCTATATCAACTTTAAGAGGCATGTGTCTGTGTCCAAAAATGAAATAATCATAGTCAATTTCATTAATTTTTTTTCTAGCATACTGAACCAACCACTCATTTTCATCTCCTTTATAAACTATATCATCAACACCTGAAATAAGCTTATTTTTTGTAGATAAATATTGTGCTAAGCTAACACCTAAATCTGGATGTAACCACTTGAACAGAAATTTACAAAGTGAATTTGTAAATACTTTTTTCATTCTTTTAAATCCTTTATCTCCAGGCCCTAAACCATCACCATGCCCTATTAACATTTTTTTTCCTGCAATAGAAAAATTTTGGGGTTTATGAAAAACTGGAATATTTAATTCTTCTTGGAAATATCCATTCATCCACAAATCATGATTGCCAACAAAAAAATAAATTTTAATTCCAGAGTCAGTTAATTCAGCTAACTTACCTAAAGATCTGACAAAACCTTTTGGAACAACTTTCTTATATTCAAACCAAAAATCAAATAAGTCACCTAATAAAAAAATTACTTTTGCATCGTCTTTTATTGAATCTAACCAATCAACGAAACGCTTTTCTCTAACTAAACTTTCTGCATGATTAGGAGCCCCCAAATGATTGTCAGATGAAAAATAAATTTTTTCACCTTCTTTTAATTCAATTTCTGTAAAACTATTATTAGACATTTAAATAATTTAGTACAAAAGTAAAAGATTCCTTTACATAATCTTCTCAAAGCAATAAAAAGGTTTGTCACTTTGCTTTCTAAAATATATTCTCCCCAGTTTTTTAAAACCAAGTTTTGCATAAAATATATTATTGTAAGGATTGCCACTAAAGGTGTCTAACCTAATAGAAACTATATTATTCTTATTTGCAAAATCAAATGAAAAATTCATAAGTTTTTTTGCATAACCTTTTTTTTGATAATCAGGGTCTATCGCCAACCTATGTAAATACATGTTTTTTTCAGTAGGAGTAGTCCATTTTACTTTTGAATAAAAATCATCCATAAAACTTGAAATGACTATACAGCCTATAATTTTTTGATTTAATTCTAGAACATATAAGTTTTCGTTTTTAACATCGTTTTCAAATGTTTCAATATTTGGGTAGTGTTCGTTCCACTGGAAAATATTTTGAGAAATCATAAAGGCTGCACAAGATTTAGTAATTTCTATAATTCTTGATATATCTTTCTTTACAGCTTTTCTAATCATTATCATTTGGAATTAAATTCCCTAAAAAATCTACATTAACATTTAAAAAGGGGTTTATTATATCGTCTAGAAGTACTGCAAATTCACCTCTTTTTATAATTCTATCTTTACTAAAATTTTCAAGGTTAAGTCTTTTCCAATAGTCTTTTAATTCCTTTTCTTTTTTTAAATTTTCTCCATTTAAATCGTATAACCAATCTAAAACATTGATTATTGAAAGTTCTTGTGGTGGAGATCCTAACATATTCCAGTCCTCTGAAAAAATTTGATTGTGCTCTAAATCTTTATTTGGGTAAAAGAACGTTTTATTTTCCCATCCAATATTCACTCCTTTAGATCTTAAAATTCCACATGCTCCTATTTTTTGATAACTTAAAAAATTAGGATGATAGCTTTCAACGTCTGCATAGGGTAATATATAACCTTTGCTTTTTAATATTTCTGACTGTATTTCTCTTATACTAACTTCTCTAGTTGATTTACTATTTTTAATTGATAAATGAGCAAGTATACCAGCAGCTTGACCAATTTGCATAACAACTGGCTGAAGCCGAGTAGTTCCATTTACTAAGTTTGATACAGATATTGATTTTTCTACAATTATAAAATTATCTATTCCCTTGGGGACTAAACTTCCGATTGGAACAGAGTAAGATGGAACGGGATAAAAATCAAGCCTTGGAAGATTTACATAGTTATCATATGCTCCATGGTGATGATCAACTGGGTAATCCCCAACAGCAATCCCAGTTCTATAAATCGAATTCTTATTTGAATATGGGGATTTAATATCATTTAATGTTAATGTTACCATTCCTTCAGATCTTCTCGATTCTCTGTGGTAAGGTATTACTGGAAATCCATCTTTAGTTTGATACTCATCATAATCAATTGAAAGATTAGTATAATTCATTTCTGTCTGAATAAAGTATAAAAATCTTAATGATTTCTGTTTTGCTTCTTCATAGCTTAACAGACGTTCTTTAGCTGTCATTTCAATAGAATTTGAATAATAATCGTTACCATTAATCGGCCAATTAATCATGTATTTATTATTCGGCAGTTTTCCGTAACTAATCAATTTGTCTTTTGACCATAGCTTTTTATCAGTCTGAGGACATTCCCCCGAAGAATACGAACATATAAATTCACTTCTATCATAATTTTTTGGCTTATCAATTGTCATGTCTTTATGAAAATCCTTTAAAATCATAACATAAGTCAAATCTTGTATAATATTATTTGACAATTCTGGCGCTATATCCTCTCCGTATTTTTTGTTTGAATCCATTCCAATTGAATAGGAGAGGTTTAACATTGGAATTAAGTCCCCTAATTCTGTTGCGTCAATTAAAACTTTAGATTCGTAATTTAAACCTGATTGAAGATTAACAATAAAGCTTTCATTTTTTTGTACTCCTTCAACTATTGAATTATATTTTATAGTTAAATTTTTCTGAGAGTTTGCGATATTTTTTAAAATCTGATTTCCAACTGAGGGTTCAAACATCATGTTACTCACCCAACCAGTTTTTAAGCTATCCAGATGACCATAATAAGAAACTAAACTATCCCTAAACTCTTTTAAAAATCCTGAAGGTAATTTATAATTTCCATCCATTGCACTTACACCTGCTGAAGTCATCATACCTCCAAGCCAGTCAGACTCTTCAATAAGCAGAGTTTTTGATCCCATTCTCGAAGATTGAATGGCTGAGACAACTCCACTAGTTCCACCACCAACTATTATAATATCATAGCTCGAACTATCATCGCATGAAAGGTTAGTTAACAATGTAATAAATGCTAAAAACTGAATTAATCTTATTTTAACATTTTTAATCATCTATAGCCTCAAAAATTACCTTACCTGTTGAAGCGTTTGGGGAATTAATTCCCAAAACTGAAGCTATAGTAGGTGCAATATCAATAACATCAGTTTTTCTATTTGTTGATCCTTTTTTTATACCATTACCATACAAAAGCAGTGGGACGTGAGTATCATGGTTAAATCTTGTTCCGTGAGTAGACCCTTTTCTGTAATAAGTCCAATTTGGCATCATAGTATAAATAATATCTCCTGAAAGATTTTTGTTAAATCCATTTCTAATGAGTGTTATAAAATGATCATTTTTAATATTTAAAATTTGCTCTGATGAATATACCTCATCAATTCCTGGATAAGCTTGCATTTTATTGATTAGCTTTTCTTTGACTAAATCAAAATCTAACTTTAAATCAGAAATTAGTTCGGAATCTAAAAAAATCTGCTGATTTGAAATATCCATTATAATTTTAGAGGTTCCAAATAAATTAATAATATAATCATCAATATATTTCTTCCATTTATTTGAATTAAAATAGTTAACTGGAATTTTATTGTCTTTTAAAAAGCCTGGAACATTAGTAACTCCATGATCTGCGCTTAAAAACAAAGTGTATTCATCTTTACCAATATTTTTGTCAAAATAATTTAAAAGTCTTTCAATTTCTTTATCGAGTCTGATATACGTATCCTGAACTTCTTTAGAATTTGTGCCAAATTGGTGACCTACATAATCCGTTGAAGAATAATCAATTAGTAAAAAATCCGTCATATCATCTTCTCCTAATTTTTCAGACTCTAAAGCTTGTAATGAAAAATCTGTTACTAAAGAGTTCCCAAATGGAGTTGAAGTTAAATCTCCATAAAATGGTTTACCTGTCTTTTTATTTTTTGTTTTAAAATTATGAGGAAAAACAGGCCTATCTTCTCCTCTAAAATTAGTTTCATAATTATTATCATCAGGGCCACTTTCAGTGTAAGTTGAAATGTCATAATAAGTTTCCCATGGCTTAAGATAGGAATCCACAACTCTAGTCTCATTAAACTTCTTAGCCCAACCCGGAAGCTCTTTTAAATAATAAGTGCTACTTATAAAACTACCTTCCTTGGAATCAAACCAATAAGCAGCATTTGCAGTATGGCCTGAGGACAAAATTGATCCTCTATCTTTTATAGCCACTCCAATTGTTTTACCTTTAAAATTAGTCGCTATTCTGTTTTCATCACTTAATGTAGTTGTTAATAATTTTGATGGAGATTTTCTGCCACTTTTTGTTGAGCTTCCAATAGTCTCGTACTGATCATCATCTACACAATAAACTGATTTTTTTGATTTACGATCAAACCAACTATTACCAATAATTCCATGAACTCTTGGGTATGTTCCTGTGGCTACCGTTGTGTGCCCAGGACCAGTTGAAGTTTGAGAATAGCCATAGTGATTACTTTTAGCATTAAAACCTTGATTTATTAATCTTTTAAAACCTTTTTCTGAATAATGATCCCAATATTTAGTCAAATATTGATATTTCATTTGATCAACAACAATTCCTACAACAAGTTTTGGATTATTACTTAAATTTTTATCTGATTTAAACCCTTCACTAAAAACTCTTATAAAAAAACCTATAACTAAAAGAAAGAACCCAGCTATTAGAATATTAAGAAAGGTTTTATTGCTCATACTTTTTTCGCAAATTACTCAATTCTTTTAAAATACTGGATTAAGTCATTGTTATTTCCAACAATAATTCCTTGTTCATCCTTTAAATTAATTAAATGAAGTTTTTTTGCATCACTTGGTGCATAAAACCCTGTTTCTTTTCTTGACATGGCTTTAAATGTACCATCACCATTGCCAGTTAAAACCAGCCCATAACTTGCATCATTTCTAGTAGTCTCAACTTCGGATGTGAATAAATTTCCTGCCATTAAAATATCTTTATTACCATCGTTATTATAATCGTCAATTAAAAAATCATTTATTGAAGAAAACTGGGCTTGATAAGGTAAATCAATAGACTCAAAACTTGAATTATCATTTATTAGTACTACACTTTTAAATGTATTAGCATGTAACCTCAAAGCATTATCTAAATTAACTTCACCATAAACATCTTTTACGTCCAAAGAGGCAAAAAGATCATATTTCTGAAATTTATTTTTTAATTCTGGGATTTGTTGTGATGAGCATGAAAAACCTCTAAGTGGAAATTGAATTCCATAGTTATAATACGCTAACACAATATCCTTACTACCGTTATCATCAAAATCATCGTAAAAAACTTCAAAAGGTTCTTCATCATTTGCTTGGTATTTGTAGTTTTTTCCCAAATTTCCTAAAACCAAATCTTCCTGCCCATCATTGTTAAAATCTCCTGCTTCAATAGAATACCACCATCCAAACTTTTCATCACAACTGTCGTTTAGTTTTTCTTTTGATAAGTTGCCGTCATTATTTTTTATTAAAGTTAAAGGCATCCATTCTCCAACTACAAATAAATCCTTATCTCCATCATTATCGTAATCTGACCAAACTGCATCTGTAACTAAGCCGAGGTCAGTAAAACTATTGTTAGGGTCTTTATACTTTATGTAAGACCCATTGTCATTGATTAAAAGATAACTTGTAGCAGGTTCAGGGTAATTCCAAGGAATCATTCTTGAGCCGATAAACAAATCTAAATCACCATCTCCATCAAAATCATAAGGCCTTACTACCGAACCTGATTCATATAAATTTGGTAACAACTGTCTTTGAAATTTAAAATTTCCTTTACCATCATTTACATATAACCTATCCAAATAAGTACTGGAATTTGGAGAAAATTCATTACCACCGCTAACCACATAAAGATCATTATCCCCATCATTATCAAAATCCAAGAATATGGCATCAATATCTTCCAAAACTTTGTGACGATTCCAAATGTCATTTTGAGACTCTATAAATTCTCCATTAAAACTTTGCAGGAACAACTTAGACGTTTTTCCAGATGCTGAGCCTATAAAAACATCTTCCAAATCATCACCATTCACATCGGCAACAGCTAAAGCAGGGCCTAGTTGTGAAAGTTTATGTGGAAGAAGAACTTGTTTTTCAAAATCATCAAAACTATTTTCAATATGAGTGTAATTAATTTTTGTTCTTGATTCTTCAAAAAATAATTTAGTATTGTTTTTAATTTTTTTAAAATCTTTAGCTGAATTTGAATTAATCTTTAAAACTTGGTTAGCATCAATATTGTATAGCTTTGTTTTTAAAGAATTGGGCCAAGTAATTATTAAACTGTCTATTTTATTTTTATTTCCAAGTCCAAAGTGTATGAAATCTTCACTTGTTGAGTATATTCCTCTAACATTAGATGTCTCAAATAATTGAATATCACCCTTGTCATACAGTTTGATTTTAGAGCCAAGTACCGGTTTGTTTGAGTTGTCTAATAATTTTATTCTTAAAAAGTTATTTCGTGAATTATTCTTGTAAATAAATGCCGGTTCGTTAACATTACTAACCACTAAGTCTAAATCTCCATCGTTATCTAGATCAGCATAAGACGCTCCATTTGAAAAGCTGGGCTGATCTACTCCCCACAATTTTGCCTCATTTTTAAAATCAAGATCTCCATAATTTTTATATAAATAGTTTTTGATTTTTACACTGGGAACCAGTTCTAAAGCCTTATCTAAAGGTAGTATGTCCCAAAGATTATAGTCAAAAGTTTTGTTTTTCTTAACATAATCATCCGCTATTTTAAGTACAAACTCTCCAACTTTTTTGTCGGCATCCGTATTTCTAATGTCTCTTAAGAGACCATTTGTAACGTATATGTCTTTCAGACCATCATTATCAAAATCTGCTATTAAATTTGCCCAACTCCAATCGGTTGAAGAAGTTTTAGTGTACTGAGCTACATCGCTAAAAGTTTTGTCTCCATTATTAATTTGAAGCGTATTAAACATATACTGAAAATGCCCACCGTTTTCAACTACTTTCCAAAACGCAGAGGGGTTCATTCCACTCATATTAGATTTAAGACGAAAATTATCCTCAGCAGTCATATCTACAACCATAACATCTAGCTCTCCATCATTATTTATATCAGCTGAGTCCACACCCATACTGTAAAATGAGGTATGTTTTAAAGAAGATTCTGTTTCATAAGAGAAAGTACCATCTCCATTATTAAAATATAAAAAATCAGGAGCTTCAAAGTCATTAGCAACATACAGATCTACTAATCCATCGTTGTTTAAATCTGATGCCACTACGCTGTTGGGAAACCCTGTTCGTTTGAGACCTGCTTCTTTAGTTACATCAATAAAATTATTAGAACCCGTATTTCTAAATAATTGTAAAGAGTATTCTGGAAGGGTCAAATCAGAACCAAAAAATTTTGAATAACTTCCAGGGTTTGGAGGTTGGTTAAGTAAATAAAGATCTAAGTGACCATCATTATTATAATCAAAAAAAACAGCATGTCTGGTTCTAGCTGAAACATCAACTCCCCAAGATTTTGAAGCTTCTTCAAAAGTAAAGTTTCCTTTATTTATATATAACTTATTTCTTCTAAGTTCAGGCTTATCATCATATAATTCCTTGCTCACATAAACGTCTACTAGTCCATCATTATTTACATCAGCTATTGTAACACCAGAAGACCATGAACCATTATCATTAATTCCTGAATTTATAGTTTTATCTTCAAATTTAAAATCTCCTAGATTTCTATATATTACATCTGAAACTAAATTGCCTCCAAAATAAATATCCTGTAGACCATCATTGTCAAAATCTGCAATTCCTACGCCACCACCACCATAATAATTTGCATAAAGTAGGATATTATGTTCCTTTTTATCTTCAATAAGATTATTAAATTCAACTCCGGTTTGGTTTGAATCAAGAAGTTCAAAAACTTGGCTCTGAGAAAATGAAAGGTTCAGAAAAAGAAGAATAAAAAGATATTTTTTCACTAAATAAAAATAAAAAAAAGAGGGAAATTAATCACTCTTTTTCGAATATATATAAAACAAAAATTTGTAAATATATTTGTAATATTAAAAAGTATATTAATTAAATACTTATAGAAATGAAAAAATTAGTTTACCTAACTCTTTTATTTACCTTTTTTTCATGTCAAGAAAGTTTTAGTGAATTAGAAAAAGTAGGTGATCTTGAAGGGGTATGGGTTTCAGACGAGGAAACATTTTACATAAATACTGAAGAAATGAAAATTAGCATCAATGATACTATTCCTTTGGTGTTGACATCTAGATATTATGATAGATCTTTAATTACTGTATCCATTGGGAGTGTCTTTTTCTTTGATGCTAAAGTGTTTATAAATAACAATAAAACAGCAATCAAACTAAAAAAAAATTCTTCAGAAAATTTAATTACATATTATAAAAAAAAAGAGGGAAATTAATCCCTCTTTTTTGAATATATAAAAAACAAAAATTTTCTTATTTATCCCACCAAACTCTTGTTACAAAATCATTTGGTCCTTGTCTTGCAATTGCTGCAGCAAAATTTTCTGCATTAGTAGACTCTTCACCAGTTGGGTAAATTAACCTTCTAGGAATAGTTCCACCTGTTACATTACCAGGATCATTTGTAGGAGTTAGAGTTGGGAATCCAGTTCTTCTCCAGTTAGAGAAAGCTTCATACTCATTTAAAAGAGTTGCAGCCCAGTATTGTTCACTGATCATTTCCCATCCTTTTGATGCGTCATAAGGTTTTAATGCTAAATAAGCATCTACCTCAGCGTCTGAAATTGCAGCTGCATTTGGATATATACTACTAAGCATCTGCATAGCAGCTTTTACTCCAGCTTCATAGTGAGTCTTAGCATCTCCAGGAACTGACCAACCTCTAAATGCCATTTCAGCTTTTAAAAGTCTAACTTCAGCATAGGTCTGGAAAACCATAGGAACGTCTCTTTTAGTGATTACGTTTCTATTAGGTTCTGCATAAATCGAAGTATCAGGAACTGTAGCACCTGTACTTCCATTTGGCATACCCATTAAATCTGCAACAGCAGTACTACCATCTGATCTTCTCGCAGCTAAAATTGGTAATCTTGGATCGTCTTTTAACCAATCAACGAATGTTTTACTCATTCTTGGATTACCATCTGCATCAAACACTTCACCGTGACCATTTTTATTAATTCCTTCTGGTCCATCAGTGTGAGGAACCATAGCGATATGATCATTAGAAGTCATTGTTCCACCAGCAACAGCTTTTTCAGCCCAAGCTTTAGCAGTAGCCGAATCAGCTTTTGTTAGTCTCATTGCTAATCTAAGCATCATTGAATTACCCCAAGCTTTCCACTTTGCAGTGTCACCTTGGAACATTACATCAGAAACTCCCATAGTCGTTGAAGATGTTATTTGAGCAACAGCTTCTTCAAGCTCTTTAAGCATATCCATATAGATATCTTTTTGAGCATCATACTTAGGTTTTAAAATTCCATTTGTATATCCTTGACCAGCTTCACTGTAAGGGATATCCCCATGGAGATCGGTAAGTCTAGAGTAAATAAATACTCTTAATATACGCGCCATTCCCATTTCAGATCCACTATTTCCTTCGGCAGTTAATTGAGCTTTAATGTCTTCAATTTCTTTAACAGCTGATGGGTAATAACGATCCCAAAGAGAAGTTGCATATCCATCATTTCTAAAATATCTATCACCAGACCAGTAACCAGCTGTTGACGAGAAATGTTGAATCATTACAGATTGATAGATTAAACTGGCTCTCCAGTTTTCGTATCTACCACCTGATGTTTGCAAAATAACTGATGCAAATTTATTACCTACATCAATTTGAGATGCTTTAGCAGGGTTTACATTCATTTCCTCAAATCCTTTGTCAAACTCACACGAGGAAAAAACTAAACTTAAAGCAAATATTGTTAATACTATTTTTTTCATAATTATATAAGTTTAAAATTTAAGATTTACGTTAAGTCCAACTGTTCTTGGAACAGGAAGACCAAACCATTCTAAACCAGCAGAGTTTCCATTATTATATGCAGACTCAGGGTCAATATTATCAGTACTATTACTTAAGAAGAATAAGTTTCTTCCAATAAGAGATATAGTAGCTTTACTAATAAAGGATCCTTCTAGCATGCTAGATGGAACAGTATACCCAATACTTAACTGACGAAGTCTCATGTAATCAGAATCCTGTATAGCCTCTTCAGCGATACTATATGTTCTTCTGTAGTAGTCTTCTTGTTGAGCTTGAGGAATAGAAGTTGTAATCGTACTTCCATCTTCCATCACACCTTCAGGAACAAATCCAGCTTCACGACCTCCAGCAGGAATTGTTTTCTTGTGGTGACCGTTTCTAATTAAAAAGGCATTAGTACCAGAGTAAATTTGTCCTCCAGATTTACCTTCAATCAATATAGAAGCATTGAAGTCTTTGTATCTAAATGAAGATCCAAGTCCAAGTGCAGTTGGAGCTACACCAAATCCTAAAATTTTTCTAGCACCAATTTTTGGAATCGGAATCCCATTTACCATTTCATGAACAATATGACCTGCATCGTTTCTTACATATGAAGAACCATATAGTGCACCATATTTTTCACCGACAATATGCGTAACTCTCAAATTTCTTGAACGAGGTTCGTCCATTGAAATATTACCTCCTGTGTCGTTTGTTGCAACAACTTCACTTGTATTATTTGTGTAGTTAATTGAAGCATTCCAAGCAAAATCATCAGTTCTCATTATCTCACCTTTTATAAGCAATTCAACTCCTTTATTGGAAATATTACCAAGGTTTGCAAGTGCACTTCCAAAACCTGAAGTTGCAGAAGCACTAACTCCAACAATATCACCTAGAGTTTCATTGTCATATATTGTAGCATCAATAGATAGTTTGTTGTCAAACATTCTCAAATCAAAACCAAACTCAGTCTCATTTTTTTCAAAAGGAGTAATTTCTGAGTTAGGAATCGTACCTCCTGAAATATTACCAAGAGATGCACCTAAGTGACCTTGACCATAAATTCCATAAGATAAACTAAGGGCATATGGGCTGTCGGCACCACCAGCTACTTGTGAGTAACCTCCTCTTAATTTCAAGAAAGAAACGGTATCTCCAAGATCCATCACATCAGAAAGAACTAATGAAACAGAAGCCGAAGTATATAAATCATTGTTCGGAGATTTTTTATCTTTTAAAGATAGAGTTGAGAACCAGTCATTTCTTGCAGTTAATGTCAAGAAAGCCCAGTCTTGGTATCCAAATTCAGCAGATCCGTAAAGGGAGCTAATTTGTTTTTTCCAATAACTGTATCCACCACCTTGGTTTTTAGTATTTTGAACATTAATTAAAAAAGGAACAATAAAGTCACTACCAGATTTTGATACTGCATTATATTCTTGAACATTTGTTCCAATACCAACAAATGCATTTACAGCAAGATCATCAACAAGTTGTAAGTTATCTGTTCCTAAAAACGCATCAGCATCGTATTGACTAAAAGTGCTTTTGTTTTCATTTATCGAACCATTTGGCTGATAAGCAGTTCCCCATGGAGTAGAATTAGTTTTGTGTAAATCGTAACGATCTCCTCCAAGTCTTCCTCTCAAATATAGATAGTCTGTAATATCATATCTAGCGTTTAATGCTCCAATAAATCTTGCTTTTTCTGATGAATTGATATAGTTGTAAGCAGCAAACCAAGGGTTTTGAGAATATGAATTATCACTAATTCTAAATTCAGTAAAATCTGCATTTCTACCCAGTCCTCCTTCACCAAGCATATCGTTTACATCAACAGTCGGTGCAAATAGATTAACAGCAAAGTTACCGTTACCAGGTGAATCTGACAATTGTGGATTTCCTTCTTGATCCTCTAATATATACTTCATGTTAACATCAAGAGAAACTTTGTCTCCATATCTACGTGAAGTATTTAATCCAAAAGAATTTCTTTTTAAAGTTGAATTTGGAACAATATCAAGATTATCTAAATTAGTTACAGAAAATCTTGTACTTCCTTTTTCATCAGAAGCTGAAATAGCAATTGTGTTTGTGTAAGTTTCTCCAGTTTGGTAAAACTTGTCTAAGTTACTTCCCTTATTAGTATAAGGCCTTGAAACACCATCCCATTGAGCAACCAGAGAACCATCTATTTTAGGTCCCCATGCTTGATAAGTATCAATTGCATCTGCAACCTTAGAAGCGTCTCTACCTTGACCATAAGTCGTTTGAGTATCTCTAAGACTAAGATTCAACATATCAAATTGAGTTGAACTATTGAATTCAACGCCAATTCCTTCAGTTCCAGCACCACTCTTAGTATTTATAATAATTACACCATTAGAAGCTCTTGATCCATAAAGTGCAGCAGCAGCTCCACCTTTAAGAACAGATACAGATTCAATTTCATCTGGATTAATACTTGAAATACCATCACCGTAGTCAGCACCACCCCAAACACCAGCAGAACCTAAGTTACTGTTGTTAATTGTAATACCATCTACAACATATAATGGTTGATTATTACCGGTTAATGAACTTGTACCACGAATAACAACCCTACTTGATCCCTTAGCACCCATTGCAGATCCAGTTACCATAACTCCGGCAACTTTACCTTGAAGGGCATTAATAGCGTTTGTAGTTTTGTTATCACTAAGTTCTTCACCACCAACTTGGGTTATCGAATAACCAACAGCTTTTACATTTCTCTTTACACCAAGTGCTGTAACAACAACCTCAGATAAAGCGTTATCAGGTTGCAAAGAAACATTAACAGTTGCAGAAGATCCAACAACTACTGATTGAGATGAATATCCAACAAAGCTAAAAACAAGGGTATCCCCGCTTGAAGCATCAATTGAATAATTACCATCAAAATCAGTGGAAACTCCATTTTGAGTTCCTTCGACAAGTACAGTTGCACCTGGAAGAGGTACACCATTCTCATCGCTTACTGTCCCACTAATCGATTGGGCTTGCACGGAAAATCCGAATGCAAACACCAATAAAAAAGAAGACAAAAATCGTAGAAATTTTGTTTTCATAAATAATTAGTTTTGTTTAAATCAGTACTAATTTAATAAAATCGTTAACAATTATTTAACATATTCGTAATTTATTTGAAATATTTCGACAAAAGCGTAATTTAATACGATCAATATTTTATCAAAAAACAAGAAGGAAATTTAAAAAAAATTGCATAAACATTTGCAATAGAATGTTTTAAGTAGCTAAAGATCTATAAAAAGAGGACCTCATCAATAAATAGCCAAGCGTATTCTCCTTCAGCCGGATGACCCTTTGGAAGTTTTTTGTTGCTTTTTACAACTAATTTAACTTTGGATGGATTTTCAAGAATAGGTACCTTGAAAAACTTTGTTAAATCAGGTGCTCCCAGAGATGATTTAGGCAGCTTTTTAGAGTAGATTAACTTATTTGAGTTCTGTGAAATATCATACAACTCTATGCTTTCTGGAAACATTATATATGCTCCTATAGACTCTAAAGAATGAAATCCGATTGAATTATATTTTTTATCACTAAGATCTATTTCTAGGACTAAATCTCCTGAATTTCTTTCATTAACCCCTTTTTTATAATCTTTAGTTCTAATAAACCCATTCCAATGACCGTCCCTAAAATTGATGTCTCCTATTACTCCGTCAAATAATTTTTTTGGATGTCTGTATCTATTATCTGGGGTTGTTTTTAAAACATAATTTTTTAAAACACCTTCTACTTTAATAAAATCCATCACTCCTACTTTACTATCCAGCCAACCTTCTTTAAAGGCTTTCGTTTTTAAGGTTAATGAACTAGAAATTGAGAAAGGTTCTGAATAAGGTATAGATAATGAATCTGGCTCTGTACCATCAAGGGTGTATCTTATCGTTGGGTTTCCTATAGGTTTAAAAAACTCTATTATTAAAGAATCTGAGAACATAGTTTGTTCCGAAATGGGTTTTGGAGCAGAAAGCGGAACCCCTTTAGAAAAATCACTAACTCCAAAATTTAATTCAGCATTAGAAAGGCTTAATAACTGTTTTTGATTTTCATCACTAATATTTGTGTTCCAAAGATAAACAATTTGTAGTGTTCCCTCTGATAGAAACTTTTGAAGACCATCAAAACTAACTTTGTTTTCGTTTAAATTTAAACTTTCAACTGAACTGCTTATTGAAGAAAGCCCCTTGTCTGTAATTTTAGTATTATTAATTTTTAAATACTTTAAATTTTTAAGAGAATTAAGTTTTGATATTAAATTATCATTCAAATTAGAGTTACTAAGATCTAGCTTAATCAATTGGTCCTTTATTTTCAACAAGGCATTTAGGTGCTTTGATTTTAAAGTTTTTCCTAAAAACTTAGCTTCTACATAGTTATT
>Ga0222715_10001056_pt1 | contig 27049 bp, 23 predicted proteins | sample C33_9DmetaG_FD_165056 | JGI IMG/M metagenome (GOLD analysis project Ga0222715, IMG submission 165056) | Estuarine water microbial communities from San Francisco Bay, California, United States - C33_9D | ecosystem: Environmental > Aquatic > Marine > Unclassified | place: USA: California...
ACGATCGCCTCGACGGCCCATCCGGTGCCCGTGGTGAAAGGCAACGGCTACGGGCTCGGCCGGGCGCGCCTGGCTGGCATAGCCGCCGACCTCGCCGACACGCTCGCTGTCGGCACCGTCCGCGAACTGAATGACCTTCCCACCACGATCCGCCCCGTGGTGCTCACCCCCACGCTCGAGATCCCACCCACCGACGAAGCGATCTTGACCGTCGGCGCCGACGAGCACATCGCGGCGCTCCAAGGCTGGAGCGGGGACGTACTCGTCAAATTGGAGTCGTCGATGCATCGCTACGGGGGCGGCATCGAGCTCATCGACACAGCGCGCGCCGCCGGGCTGCGCGTGCGCGGCGTGTCGATTCATCCACCACTCGCCGGAACCAACGAGGAGCACCTCGCCGAGATCGCGGCCCACGCCGACCGACTCGATGACGATCTCGAGATCTGGATCAGCCATGTCGATCCGGGCGCCGTCGACCGACTCCTCTCCGGGCGCACCTATCGCGTCCGCCTCGGCACCACGCTCTGGCACGGCCGTCGCGACCTCATGCATCTCGAGGCGCGGGTACTCGACCGGCGACCGGCGCGCACCGGAACCACCGCCGGCTACCGGGCGGTCGCCGTGCCGAGCGATGGCCATCTGGTCATGATCGGCGCGGGCAGCGCGAACGGTGTCGCCACACTCCCCGATGGTCGAAGCCCCTTCCACTTTCATCAGCGTCGACTCGACCTCCTCGAGCCGCCGCACATGCACACCTCGATGCTCTTCGTGCCCGACGGCGTCGACTGTCCAGCGACCGGCGACTGGGTGGACCTGCAACGACCGCTCATCTCAACGACGGTCGACGAGATCGTCTGGGCCTGACCTGGGCTCGGTCGGAGCGCGACCTCAGGTTGGAACGAGCGGCGCGACCCGGCCAAGACCGCGGAGCGCCACCGCACCCGCGCCGACGAGCGCGCCACGATCGCCGAGTTTCGTCTGCACGATCCGCGGCGGAGGCCCGAGGGTCACCTGCGACATGACCTCGAGTTCGGCCTGGGCGGCAAGGAAGAACGTCGCGCCGAAACCGAGGGCGACCGCGCCGGCGACCACCACCAGATCGAGATCCAGCGAATTGCAGAGCATCGCCGCTCCGCGACCGACAAGTCGTCCGGTGTGCTGCATGATCTCGTAGGTCGGTTCCGAGGCCGGTCGACCGGTGAGCACCTGCACCGCAAGACCCGACGCCTCCGCCTCCAAACACCCGCGAGCCCCGCAACCACACCGGTGGCCGCCCGGCTCGACGATCAGGTGTCCGACATGTCCGGCGTTACCCGAGTCGCCGTCGAACAACTCGCCGTCAACGACGATCCCACCGCCGATCCCCGTCGACACAGTCATCGCGCAGAAATTCCTCACGCCAACCGCGGCACCGAGCCATCCCTCCGCAAGCGCCAGCGCCTTCGCATCGAGATCGCCGAACACCCGGAGCCCCGTCAACTCCTCGAGGTGACCGCGCAAAGGAAAGCGGTTCCAGGACGCAATGTTGACCGGGGAGACGGTGACGCAGTCACGTTCGATCGGGCCCGCGCAACCGATGCCGATAGCGAGCACTTGGCGTCGATGGTGATCCCGAGCTCTCGCAAGTTGAGACGACACCAACCCGATCAACATCGCGAGATGCGACTGAGGTCCGACCTCCGGATCCACCTCGCCTCGCTCGCGATCGATCAAGGTGCCGTCGCGGGTGACCAGGCCGACCTCGAACTTGGTGCCGCCGATATCGATGGCGCATACCACCGGCGAGAAGTCCTCCATCGATATGCCTCGATCAGCCTTCGACGCGACGAGCGTCCTCGACGAGGTTGATCTGGAAGATGACCTCATCGAGCGCGTCGGCAGCCGTGATCGCCGAGTAGCGCTGGGGGCGATCCTCCGAGCAGCAACTCGGCAACGGAGAGAGCACGGTCCACGGACGCGGATGGCAGAACTGCACCACGCTGTAGCGCTCACCCACAAAATCCGGGTGAGCCACCACACGGTGCCAACCAATCGGGATGACCCCGTTGGTCAGTCGCTCCAGCATGATCCCGGTATTGATGATGACCGCCCCGTCCAGTGGGGCCGCATCGACCCAGACGTCGTCGACCATCACCTGAAGACCCGGCGCCGTCGCCCGCGGCAGGGCGGTGATCAGATTGATGTCACCATGCGCGCCCGCCCAGACGTGGCCATCCCCGGGAGCGCCCTCCATCGACGGATACCGGATCGCACGAGTCAGCGTCGGCCCGTCGGCGACCATCTCATCGAAGAACGACTCATGACAACCGATCCCCTCGGCGATCACCCGCAGGAAACGGCGCTGTAGATCATCAATCGCGCGATGGAACCGACCGAGCACCTCGGTGATCCCAGGTACGACCTCCTCGGGGAGCACCTGATCGGGATAGGAACCCGGGAACCGGCGTCGGAGGGGATGACCCGCCGGTGGAGTCACCGACCAGTTGAGCATCTCCTTCCAATCCGGGCGATCGCTCGAGGCCGCCGTCTCCACCAGCAAGCCGGTGTAGCCGGTCTGCCCGTTCACTCCCGGAACGGTGAACCGCTGCTTGACCTCGGGCTCGAGCGAGAAGAATTCAGCGAGCATCCCGTAGGCCGTGTCGAGTAGATCCTCGGGCAGGTCATGGCTCGTGTAGACGAAACCCGTCTCCAGACTGCGGCGAACCCCATCGACCACCGCCCGACGGGCAGCCCCCGTCGACGATTCGAAAGCCAGAAGATCGACGTCGAGGATGCTGGACACGGCCACCACGCTATCCACCCGCGATCCACCGATTCCGAGCCGCGACAGCGCTCCCTCGAACGACCCGGGAGGCGACCACCTAGATTCGGTGGCACGTGACGACCGACTGGAATCCCCTGCTGCGCGACCAGTTCGACCAGCCCTACTGGGCCGACCTCCAGGCCTTCGTCGAAGATGAGCGCCGGCGAGGACCCGTGTATCCACCGCGCGACGAGGTATTCGCCGCGATGCACCACACCTCCCACGGCGCAACCCGGGCGGTGATCCTCGGCCAGGACCCCTATCACGGCCCCGGACAGGCTCACGGCCTCTGCTTCTCGGTGCGACACGGTGTCGCGCGGCCACCCTCGGTCGCCAACATCCACCGGGAGCTCCACGACGACCTCGGCGTGCCGCCACCCGTGCACGGGAACCTCGAGCGCTGGGCGGCGGCCGGGGTGCTGCTGCTGAACACGACCCTGACGGTTCGCGGGGGCGAGGCCGGCTCGCACCGGGACCGAGGTTGGGAGCGATTCACCGATCGGATCATCGAGGTGCTGTCAGCGCGCGCCGAACCCCTGGTGTTCGTGCTGTGGGGCTCGTCCGCCCGCGCAAAACGTCCCAAGATCGACACCGGCCGTCACGGCGTCGTCGAATCCGCTCACCCCTCCCCCCTGTCGGCGCATCGCGGCTTCCTCGGATCGCGCCCATTCTCGAAGGTGAACGCCCTCCTCGCCGACCGAGGCGCCGACCCGATCGACTGGACCCTCACATGAGATGGACCCGCCTCCGACCGGTTCGACGCGCGCGGCGTCGCTCCCCCGTGTTCGACATCCTCGTGCTCGCCACCCAGGGCTACGCGAGGCACCTGGCGAGTCGGAACGCGGCCCTCCTCGCCTACTACGGCTTCCTCACGCTCTTTCCACTCATCATGGTCGCCACCACCGTGCTCGGCTTCGTACTCCAAGGCGACCCCGAGCTGCGGTCCGAGATCGTCGAGTCAGCCGTCTCCCAGATCCCGGTGCTTGGCGATCAGATCCTCAACCAGTCCGGCGAGATCAGCGGGTCGATCACCGCCCTCATCGTCGGCCTCGTGTCGGGGCTTTGGGGTTCCACCCGGGCGTTCGCCTCACTACAGACCGCCCTCGACGACGCCTGGGAAGTGCCGATCGAACAACGACCGAACCTCGTCGTGCGTCGCATCCACTCGCTCATCGGCCTGCTGGTGATCGGCGGCGCACAGATCGCCACCGTCACCCTCACCTCGATCGCCGGTTGGGCCGACCTCGGCCCGATCAATCGCGTCGCGATCGGCCTCGGTGTGCTCGCCGTCAACATCGCGGTGGTCACCACCATGTTCCGTTACCTCTCAGCCGCCGAGGTGAGTTGGAGGATGGCCTGGCCGGGCGGGGTGATCACCGGCGTCGCCTACACCGTGCTCCAACTGATCGGCACGCAAGTGGTGACCCGGTTACTCGCCGGAGCGCACAGCGTCTACGGCGCCTTCGCCTCGGTACTCGCGATCACCGGCTGGCTGCTCATCCACGCCGTGGTCAGCCTCTTCGCAGCCGAGATCAACGCCGCGATCCACGCTCGGCGACTCGTCCCAGTCGAGGAATCACTCGATGTGCGAGTCGGCGACCACACTCAACCGGGCTGACTCGACTCGGTCGACGCTCGACCGACCGACCGAGATCACATGCTCACCGGCCGGCACCACCCAGCCATCCGACCAGGAGGCGAACCGACGCGGCGAGAGCGCGATGGAAACGACTCGCTCAGCTCCCGGCTCGAGGCGGACCTTCTCGAAACCGACGAGACGGAGCCCGTCACCGGCGAGACCGCCTTCCACCGGCACGTGGCCCGCGTAGACCTGCACGACCTCCGAGCCGACTCGGCTACCGGTGTTGACTACCCGGACCGACACCTCGACCCCAGTCGACGGATCACCTGACACCGACATGCACTCGACCGAGAACGACGTGTACGACAGGCCATGGCCGAACCAGAACAGCGGCTCCCGGCCGGTGGCTGAGAACCAACGGTGCCCGAGCAGGCGACCCTCGCCATAGACAGCGCGCCCCTCGGATCCCGGATAGTGCTCGAAGGCCGGGGTGTCCTGGAGCGCACGTGGAAAGGTCACCGGGAGGCGACCACCGGGATCATCCACACCGAGCACGACATCGGCGAGGGCCTCACCGATCGCGGATCCAGGGAACCAGACCTGCATCACCGCGGCGACATCGTTCACCCAGGGCATCGACACCGGCGAGCCAGCGTTCACCACCACGACCGTGTTCGCGTTGACCGCCGCTACCGCCGCCACGAGTTCGTCCTGACGGCCGGGTAACGCGATCGACTCGCGGTCCATGCTCTCGGTCTCCCAGTCGTCGTCGGTGCCGACGACGAGCAACACCCGATCGGCTCGTGCGGCCACGGCGACCGCCTCCGCAACCGGATCATCCCCGTCGGGAGGACGCAAGCCGACAGCGAGCGCTCGAATACCTGGGTGATCATCCATCGGGTAGTCGATGGTGATCGAGACCTCCCGACCTGCCTCGAGGCGCACCTCGGCGACTCGCTCCGGTGAGCCGTAGTCGAAGAACGAGCCCCCGCGATCATCCGCCGAGATCTGGAGTGCGACGGCACCATCGACCGAGACCGTGCACGCCCCGACCGAACGGGCGCCGACAGTCCACACCCCGTCGACCTCAGGAGTGAACGTCGCCGACATCGACGCGGTGAAGCGCCGCGAAAGGCCAGCAGCCGGTTCCTCCTGCCAGAACGCCAGCGTCGACGTCACCGTCGACGACGCGGTCTCGCCGTGCTCGTCGGTGAGGACGAGTCCGACCTCACCTCGAATCGGAGCGTGATAGCGCTGGATCGAACATCCCGGCACATGCTCCACCTCGACGCCCCGAGCGGTGAGGGTCTCGACGATCGGGGCGAACCGCGCCGGGGTGACCCGCGCGCTTCCTCCACCCTGGGGTCGGCCGGCCAGCGCGTATGGCCCGATCACCGCGACCCGGCCCACCGAGTGCTCCCACGGCAACTGCGCGTCACGGTTCGCGAGCAGCACGGTCCCGGCGACCGCGGCGCGGCGTTGCACCTCCCAGATGACCGGGTCGTCGAGCGTCGTCTCGGATCCATCGTCGGATCCGGCTCCCGTCCACTCCGCCAACGCCGCGATGCGATCGATCGCCTCATCGACGAGGTGCTCGTCGACCTCTCCCGACTCGATCGCGTCCACCAGGGCATCGCCGCGATGCAAGGTCGGCCCGGGCATCTCGATATCGAGGCCGGCGCGCATCGCCTCGGCGGTCGAGTGAAGACCGAACCAGTCCGACACCACGACCCCGTCAAAACCCCACTCGCCGCGCAGCACGGTGCGCAACAACCATTCGTGATCGGCGCAGAAGGTGCCGCCCAACCGGTTGTACGCCGTCATGATCGACCGCACCCCGGCAGCCACTGCCCGCTCAAAGGGCATGAGGTAGAGCTCGCGCAGCGTTCGCTCATCGATCTCAGCCGAGATCGTCATCCGCTGAAACTCGGTGTCGTTGCCGACGAAGTGCTTGATGCAACAGGCCACCCGCTCCTCCTGCACACCACCCACATAGGCGACGGCCATCTCAGCCGTAAGGAACGGGTCCTCACTCATGCACTCGAAGTTGCGCCCCCCGATCGGGGTCCGATGCAGATTGACCGTCGGCGCGAGCAACACATGAGACGACTTCGACCGCGCCTCACGCCCAAGCGCGCGTCCGACCTCACCAACGAGCTCCCGGTCAAATGACGCCCCGAGGGCGGTGCCGCACGGAAACGACGCGGACGCCGGGCCTCGCCAGGAGGTGCCGCGCACCCCGGCCGGACCGTCCGACATCCGGATGACCGGCACGCCGGCCGCCGGCGGCGTATGCCAGGTGTCGGAGCCGGCCAATAGTGAGACCCGCTCGGCGAGCGGTGCTGAATGATCAGCGCTCATCGCGTCACCACCCGCGAGGACGCTTCAAGGGTGCGGTGCACCGGGCATCGACCGGCGATCTCTCGGAGCCGTTCGGTCTGATCCTGATCGAGAGCACCGGTCAGCGTGATCGCCTTGGTGAACACATCGACTCCATCCACCCGCTCGTGGTCGACGGTTACCTCCACCCGTTCCAACGGCCAGTCCTTCCGACCGGCGTACATCCGGATCGTCATCGAGGTGCATGCCCCGAGCGCCGCGCAGAGCAACCCGTAGGGCCCCGGTCCGGTATCGCTCCCACCGAGCGCCTCGGGCTCATCGACGACGAGACGGTGGTTTCCGACCGTCACCTCGTTCGCGAGAGGGCCGTCACCGGATTCGGCCACCACGGCGCGCATCGACATGATCGGAAGGTACCAGTGGCTCTCACACGCTGACAGGGTGGACCAGGCGTTTCGACTGCGATAATCACCCGCGTGTCGAACCGAGGTGAGCGTCGCCCCGTAACGATTAGCCCCCTCATCGAGGTCCTCCATCGGGAGTCGACCGCCGGTGTGCTGCTCGTCATCAGCGCCGCGATCGCCCTCATCTGGGCCAACTCGCCGTGGACTGGGTCGTACGCCTCGCTCTGGGAGGCAAGTATCGGCATCGATCTCAATGGCTGGGTGCTCGAGCTCACGATCCGGGAGTGGATCAACGACCTCGCGATGGTGCTCTTCTTCTTCGTCGCCGGACTGGAGATCAAGCGCGAGGTCACCCACGGCGAGCTGCGCGATCCCCGTCAGGCGGCACTGCCGATCATCGCGGCCTTCGGCGGCATGGCGGTTCCCGCCGGCATCTTCGCGATCATGAACCTCGGCGGCGAGGGCTCCCACGGCTGGGGCGTGCCCATGGCCACCGACATCGCCATCGTCATGGGCGTCATCGCACTCATCGGCACCCGAGCGCCCGCGTGGTTGCGCCTGTTCCTGCTCGCCCTCGCCATCGTCGACGACATCGGGGCGATCGTGGTGATCGCCGTCTTCTACTCCGAGGGGGTGAGCTTCCCCTGGCTCGCCCTCGCTGTGGCGAGCCTCGCCATCGCCCTCACCATCCGCTCGCGGGTGCCGTGGATCGGCGTTTACCTCGCCCTCGGCGCCGTGTGCTGGATCTCGCTTCACGAGGCCCATATCCACCCGACGCTCGCCGGGGTCGCGTTTGGCTTGGCCTCCCCTGTGACACCGCGCCGTCAGCGGATGGCGGTCGACGTCGCCGACCTTCCCGCGACCCTCGACGCCGAACTCGCCTCGGAGGTCACCCGGCGGGCACGCGAGAGCGTGTCGGTCGTCGAATGGCTGCAGCACCGACTCCATCCATGGTCAACCTTCCTCATCGTCCCGGTGTTCGCCTTGGCCAACGCCGGAGTCGTCATCTCCGGCGAGGTGATCGGCGACGCGGTCTCCTCACCGGTCACCTGGGGTGTCATCGCCGGCCTCGTGCTCGGCAAGACCGTCGGGATCACCCTCGCCACCGCCATTGCCGTCGGCACCGGCATCGGCAGGCTGCCGAGAGGGGTCACCTGGCGCTACGTGATCGGCGCAGGCGCCCTCGGCGGCATCGGATTCACCGTGTCGCTCTTCGTCACCGAGTTGGCCTTCGGCGATTCGATCCTCGGTGAGGACGCCCGTATCGGCGTGCTCACGGCCTCGCTGCTCGCCGGAGTCATCGGCACCCTGATCGTGCTCCCGGGTCGGGTCGGCGACAGCGTCGACGACATCATCGCGGCGACCCACAAGACGGAGCGCGGCGCGTGACCGAGCGCGAGCCCGAACGGCTCTTCGTGTACGGCACGCTCCGCCCGGGTGACTGCCGATGGGAACTCCTCGAGCCATATGTGAGCGACAGTGGCGTCGAGGACACCGTCGCCGGCACGCTCTACGACACGGGGCTCGACTACCCGGCGGCGGTATTCGGCGGCTCGTCGCTCATCCGCGGCATCCACTTCCGACTCTTGGACGCGACCCGAGACGAGGCGCTCCGCGAACTCGACATCGTCGAGGACACCGTCGACGGGCTGTACCGCCGGGTACGCATCACCACCAGCGGCGGAGCTGAGGTGTGGGCGTACGAGTACGGCGCGGGCCTCAACCTCACGGTGATCCCCTCCGGCGACTGGTTCGCGCGAGCCTGAGTCAGCCGGACAACAACTCGGCGGCGACGGTCACGACGGCCTGAGCGTGCCGCGCGACCTCGTCCTCGGTGAGAGTGGGCCCGAGCTCAATGGTGAAGCCGACCCCACTATCGGTGGTCACTGTCCGCGACCACTGTGACGCCGTACCCGTGTAGGTACCGCCGGTGACTTCGATGAGCGGGAGCCCGGTGAGCTCGGCGTATCGCTCGCGAACTTGACCCGACAGGCCTCGCGAAGGAGAGATCCGGTAGAGGTCTTGGTGGTACCAGAGCACCAGTGACGGTTGAACGAGTTCGCCAAGCGCGACGGTCGCTGCCGCCTCAGGCTCGCTAGCCGCGCCGGGTCCGCCGTACTGCCAGTCACCCGGCTCCGCGAGCGGCGCCCAGTTGACGGGGAAGTTCCGATTGAGGTCGACACCGGAGGCATTGTGGCGAATGCCCGCCGCCGTCCCGTCCGGGTTGATCGTCGGCACGAGCCAGAGGTCGACTCCCTCAGGTGGATCGATCCGCGTGAGTTGCTCGACGATCGCCATGCCGTCGGCCTCGTTCCCGTGGATGCATCCGATCACGAGCACCCGAACACCGTCGAGGTCGCCGCGACGGGTGACGGTCAGCGGGCGACCCTCCACCGAGGAGCCAAAAATCATCTCGAGATCGGTCGGAACGTCCTCGCGGGAGACCTCCAACGGATCGATCTGAGGTTGAGTCGTGGTGGTTGTCGACGAGATCATCGAGGTAGTCGAAGTCGTCGCCGCGCTCGCCGATGTCGATGGGACCGTCGACGATTCGATGGTCGTGCTGGTCGCCGTGCTCAATGTCGCCGCGCTCGATGTGGTGGCGGCAACCAGCGCCGGAGACGAACTCACGGTCGTCGCGCCGCTCGGCGTTGCCACGGTGGACGGCTCACACGCGGTGAGGCCGACGATTGCCATCGCCGAGAACGAGACACCCACCAGACATCGGCTCACGCCCTCAGTCAACCCCTGAACTAGTCTCTCGGGACGACCGCTGAGCCGTAGTCGGTCGTCGACCCGAATCTGAGAGAGAGGGCCTGTGGGGGACATCGTCGGAAAAGTCGCAGAGACGCTGATCACGATCGTCATCGCCGTCTCCGCCAGCGCCGCCGTGTGGCTCATCGCCAACCTGATCGTGGCCCAAGGCCGGTCACACTGGACGCGCTTCGCGACCCTGCGACTCGGCATCGCCGGACTCCTGTTCGGCATCATCCTCTCGGGCAACCGCGTTATCTCCGGCTCCGGCACCATCGAGGTGGCCACCGAACGCAACGGCGATATGTCGTGGGTGACGACCGGGAGTTGGTCGGAACGGCTCATCGCTTGGATCTGGTTCCCGCTGCTCGCCATGGTCGCCTTCGCGGCGGCGGGAGCGCTGATGAGCATGCGCTCATCACGATCCGAACGGACTTTGGTCGGCGCCGTAGGGCTCGGTGCCGTCGCCGGCCTAGGCGGCGCGCTCATCCGGCCCGAGTTCCGCCCGGAAATCGACGGCGTCGCTCTCGCCATCGCCGTGGTCGTCGTCGCTGGCCTCGGCGCTGCGATCGCGACCCTTCGCCGACGCGACACGATCTCCGGTGCCCTCACCGGCGCCGCTCTCGGCTGGGTTATCGGCGCCTGGGGCGCTCCCGAACTCGGCTCCGGCTCGACCGTGTGGTCGACCATCGCCCTCGCGGTGCCTGGTGCCCTCTTCGGCGTCCGTGCCGCCCGCCCGGACACCCCCGACGATGCCGCTCGCGACCGGATGGACCGACGCTCACGAGCCTTCATCTTCCTCGGCCCCGCCCTGCTGTTCGTCACCACGAACCTCGTTGTGCCTGCCCTCCGCACCTTCTACCTCTCGCTCTTCGACCGCAACAGCGAGGAGTACGTCGGATTCGGCAACTACCGGACGATCTTCACCGACCCCAAGTCATGGGATACCGCGACCTGGCGCGACATGTTCACCAGCCAACTCATGTGGATCGGCCTCGTCCTGCTCGCGCTGTTCGTGATCCTCGGCATTCGCGGAAAACGACGCACCGGTCGCGTCATCGAACTCGGGAGCGCCAGCTCGGGTCCGCTGCTCGGCGCGGTCATCCTCATCGGCTTCGCTGTGTTCACCACGGTGCGCGGCACCATCGTGAACAACCTCTGGTGGGTGCTGGTCGTGACGCTCTTCTCGACCTCCCTCGGCCTCGCCATCGCCGTGCTGGCCGACGGCCTGAAGGGCGAGCGGATCGCGAAGTCGATCATCTTCATGCCGATGGCGGTCTCCCTCGTCGGCGCCTCGGTCATCTGGCGATTCATGTACATCGCCCGCGACTCGGCCAAGACCCAAACCGGTGTGTTCAACAGCCTCTGGGTCGGCCTCGGCCGGCTGAGCACCGGCGACGGACTCCCGACCCTGATCATCGGCGTCATCGTCACCGTGATCTTCGGACTGCTCTTGGTGACCATCGCGCGGAACCTGTCGCGGGGCGAACCCGCTCGCGCCGCCGCGCCGGCCGTGTTCGCCATCTTGATCGGCTGGTTCCTGATCCGCTACTGGCGGATCACCGGCACCGGCGTCGGTGGACATCGCATCAAGGACGACGGCTCGATCGTCGCCCAGCCGATCAACTTCATTCAGGATCCACCCTTCAACAACTTCTGGCTGATGATCGTGCTCGTGTGGATCCAGACCGGATTCGCCATGGTCATTCTGTCCGCGGCCATCCGCGCGGTACCCACCGAACTCATCGAGGCCGCCAAGGTCGACGGCGCCACCGACTCCCAAGTGTTCTGGCGGGTCACCCTCCCCCAGATCGGCACCACGATCGGTGTGGTCGTCACCGCGATCATCGTGCTCGTCATGAAGGTGTTCGACATCGTGAAGGTGATGACGAACGGCAACTTCGGCACCGAAGTGCTCGCCAACAACATGTACCGAGAAGCGTTCTCCTTCGGCGATACCGGCCTCGGCGCCGCCCTCGCCATGCTGATCTTCCTCTCAGTGGTGCCGATCATGTTCCTCAACATCCGCCGCATGCAGAGGGAGTCCTGAGATGAGCGACATCGCCGTCCACACCAGCGGCAGCGGGCCGATCGAGCGGATCTACGCGACCTTGCGCCGCGTGCCGACCATCATCCTCTGGCTGATCGTCATCGTCTGGAGCCTCCCGAGCCTCAGCGTGTTCATCAACTCCTGGCGCACACGCGACGCCCAGCGCTCGCGGGCGTGGTGGACAACGAAACCCGACGAGTTCACTCTCGACAACTACGAGTCGATCTTCAACTCGACCACGAGCGGTGGCCTCGGCAACTCGCTCCTCAACTCGATGGCGATCAGCCTTCCGGCCACGATCATCCCGATCTCCATCGCGGCCTTCGCCGCCTACGGCTTCGCGTGGATCGACTTCAAAGGCCGCAAAGGCCTCTTCATCGCGGTCGTGTCCCTGCTGGCCATTCCGCTGCAGGTCGCGCTGATTCCCCTGCTCCAGCTCTACGTGAACGGCGCGCACCTCACCTTGCCGTGGCTCGACAAGACGATCACGATCATCCCCGACTTCAACCTGGTGAACACCACCACCGCCGTCTGGTTGACCCACACCGGCTTCGCGATGCCCTTTGCGATCTTCCTCCTGCACAACTACATCTCGTCGCTTCCTCGCGACGTGTTCGAGGCGGCCCGCATCGACGGCGCCGACCACTTCACGATCTTCTGGCGTCTCGTGCTGCCGCTGTCGGTGCCGGTGCTCGCGGCGTTCGCGATCTTCCAGTTTCTGTGGACCTGGAACGACTACCTGATCGCCAACACCATGGCGGGCACCAACCCCGACGCCATCCCGACGACGATCTTGATCGCGAACCTCGCCGGTGACTTCGGAATGAACGAGCACCTGCTCCCCGCCGCCGCCTTCGTGCAAGCGTTTGTGCCACTCGTCGTCTTCTTCTCGCTACAGCGCTACTTCGTGCGTGGCATCCTCGCCGGCTCCGTCAAGGGCTGAGTTGACGGCGCATCCCGCCTTCGACAACCGGGTCACCCGCGACCTCGGCGTCGACATCCCAATCGTCCAAGCCCCGATGGGCTGGATCGCACGAAGCCAGCTGGCGTCGGCTGTCTCCGCCGCTGGTGCCTGCGGGATCATCGAGACCTCCTCCGGAGAGCTCGACGCCGTTCGCGACGAGATCCGCCGGATGCGCGACCTCACCGACCGACCCTTCGGCGTCAACATCGCCCAAGCGTTCGTACGCGACCCGTCGATCGCCGAGTTTGTGATCGATCAGGGTGTGCGCTTCGTGACGACCTCGGCTGGCTCCCCCACCCGATACACCTCGGTTCTGAAGGATGCCGGCCTCACCGTCTACCACGTGGTGCCGACCCTCTCGGCCGCCTTGAAAGCGGTGGAGGCCGGGGTGGACGGCCTGGTCGTCGAGGGCGCAGAGGGCGGCGGGTTCAAGAGCCCGACCCCGGTGTCGACCATGGTGCTCCTGCCCTTGATTCGCTCCCGGGTCGACGTGCCGATCATCGCCGCGGGGGGCATCTGCGATGGACCGACGATGGCCGCGGCCTTCGCCCTCGGCGCTGAAGGCGTGCAGATGGGCACCCAGATGGTCGCCTGCGCCGAAAGCCCGGTTCACGACAACTGGAAACAGGCGATCATCGCCGCCGCGGAGACCGACACGCTCTTCCTGAACGAGCGTCACTCCCCCGCGCTGCGCGCCTTGCGAACGGAGCGCACCGAACGCCTCGCCGTGGCCGAGCACAACGTCTTCGGCGACTTCGGCGACCCGCAAGCCCTCTACTTCGGCGGCGACATGGAGGCGGCGATCGCCCTCAGCGGACAGGTGGCTGGACGGATCGCCGAGATCCGTCCCGTGGCCGACATCATCGCCGACACGGTCTCAGGTTTCGCCGAGACCATCGACCGGCTCGCCCGCCGCTAACCGGCGCGCCCGCGAACCGTCAGCGACCTTCGAAGTTGGGGGGCCGCTTCTCGACGAACGCGGCGATCCCCTCGCGACCGTCACGGGTCGCCATCATCTTGGCGATCACCGAGCCCTCGCGCTCTCCCGCCTCTTCAAGGCTCGAGTCGAACCCCTCATAGACCAGTCGTTTGGCGTTACCGAGCGACAAGGTGGCGCCCTCAGCCAGGGTCGATGCCAACTCGGCGGTGGCCGCGTCCACCTCATCATCGGGAACCACCCGGTTGACGAAACCCCACTCCTCGGCCTCGCGGGCCGAGAGCACCCGGTTGGTGAGGGTGAGGTCGAGCATCCGCCGAAGGCCGATATGCCGGGCGAGGAAGTAGGTCGAGGTGCCGTCCGGGCTCATGCCGGCCCGCGTGTAGCCCATCGTGAACTTTGTCGATTCCCCAGCGACCACCAGATCGAAGGCGCTGACCAACGAGATACCAGCCCCACCGGCCGCTCCCCGCACCCCAGCCACAAACGGCTTCGGAATCCGGTTCATGTGGTACATCGCGCCGTGGTAGTCGACGAGCATGTCGGAAGCCACGCGTGGCAGGTCGTCACCGGCCGCCGCGAAGAACTTCAAGTCGCCCCCCGCCGAGAACACCTTGCCCTCCGCCGTGACCGAGATCGCGCGCACCGCGTCGTCGAACTCAATGGCCAGCATCACCTCGCGAAGCTCGCGGGCGAAGGTCGGATTGACCGCGTTGGCCCCCTCCGGCCGGTCGAGTCGAACGTGAGCGACACCGTCGCGCACCGCGTAAGTGATCGTCGTGAGATCCATTCGGTCATCGTCGCACAGCCCGAGACCGCCGGAGACTGTCGGACTCAGTCGAGCAAAGAGAGCAACCGCTTCAGCGTTGGGCCACCGCGGGCACCCACCGGCTGCGCGAAGGTCGCCACCCGTAGCTCCTCGAGCATCCACACCGCCTCGCGCACCGCGGGGGGCTCCGCACCGGCGCGATGAGCCGTCAGAGCAGCGCGCACCCGCGCCTCCGCCGGGGCGATCTCATCCATCGCCCGTCGATCGCGGTCGAGTCGTCCGCCAAGGTGATCGACGCGATGGGCGATCCCAGCGAGGTACCGGCGGAGATCAGGCAGGCGGCGTGTGCCCGCCCGCGAGACGAACCCTGGGCCGAGCAACCGATCGAGGTGAGCCTCGATGTCAGCGACATTCGCTCCAGCCGCCGGCGCTCGCAAACGCTCGAGTCGCCGAAGCACCGCCGCGGCATCGGCCGATATCGCGAGCGCCGTGTGGACGACATCGAGGAGCAGCGGTCCCCCGGTCGACCTCGAAGCGGTTTGCAACAACTCGAAGGCGACCCGATCACGAGGCAAACCGACATCGTCGATCAGGCGATCGACCACTGCGCCGAGACAGTCGTCGAGCAGAGCCGCCGGGCCGAGGCCGACCATGGGCAGATCGAGGGTGGCCGAACCGGTGAGCAGATCACGGACCCCCGCTCGCGAGGGCGGCGCCGTCAGCAGCACCAGCCGGCGAACACCCTCATGCAACAGGCGCTCGGCGAGCGCTCGATCGGTGACGAGTCGGAGCGAGACGCTCGACCCCCGGTCAAGGAGAGTCGGGTGGGCGCGGATCGTCTCATCACCATCACCCCACTCGACCACCTCGGGGAGGTCGCCGACATCCCAGTCGACGATGCCGGTCCGCTCCTCAATCGGCGCACGGGAGGCAATGGCCGCACGAGCACCGGGGCGGGCGAGGTCGAGGACCGCGCCGACATCGTCGCCGAACGCGTGCACCTCGCCGTCGTCGTCGCTCACCACCACGTGGATGCGGAGGTGGATGGGCAGTCGGCTCGGGTCGAGATCGCCGGGAGCGATCGAGGTTCCGGACACCTTGGAGAGCGCCTCCGCGAGCGCCTCAGTGAATGCCCGCTCATCGGGCTCCGTGGGAAGCAAATCGAGAGCCGCCGTCACCGTCGCTGCTACTGGGATGAGCCGGCGGCGAGACTCCTTGGGGAGGGAGCGAGTCAACTCGTCGGCCAGCTCAGCCCGATGTCCCGCCACCTGCCAATCGAGTCCAACACCACTGAACCGGTTGATGGCGGTCAACGGGATGTGGACCGTCACCCCATCGAAGACGCTGCCCGGGTCATGCCGGTAGGTGAGGACGTACTCGTGACCGCCCTCTCGCCACACCTCCGGCAAACCCGAGTCGGCTTGAGCCAACAGTTCGGACACCGTCGGATCTCGATCGAGATCTAGGCGAGCCGGGTCGTCGTCGACCACCGAACGCCACCAGCGCTCGAGGTGGCGACCCGACACGATGTCCGTCGGCAGGGCGCGGTCGTAATGCGCGCAGAGCAGGTGCTCATCAACGAGGTCGCGGCGCCGCAATCGGTCCTCCACGGCTCGAATCCGTTCAACGAGACGGGCGTTCCGGTCAAGGAACGACAACCGCGCACCCCACTCTCCTCGCACCAGCCCGTGCAGGATGAGCAGGCGACGGGCCTGTTCCGCGTCGACCCGATCGAGACCGATGCGGCGACCATCCACCACCGGAAGGCCATGCACCGTGACCCGCTCGGAGATCACCGCCCGACCCGACCGCGCGTCCCATTCGGGATCGCCATAGGAACGCCGCGCCAACGGACCGGCCGCGTGTTCCACCCACTCGGGCTTGATCTCAGCGACTCGCCGCGCGCGGAGCCGGTCGGTCTCAACGAGTTCGGCCGCCATCACCCAAGGAGCACCGGCGCGCGTGAGCACTGAACCCGGGGCCAGGGTGAACCTCGTGCCCCGTGCGCCGAGATAGTCGCGCCGATCACGGTCGCGCATGCCGATCTGAGAGAGCAGACCCGACAGCACCGCCTGGTGCACACGATCAGGGTGACCCGAATCGGCTCCCGGGCGAATCCCGACCTCGCCGGCGACACGGCGCAACTGGCTGTAGAGGTCGCGCCACTCTCGCACTCGGATGTAATTCAGATGCTCGTCGACGCACATTCGCCGGAAGGCGTTTCCCGACAACTCGGCCTGACGCTCCCGGAGGTAATCCCACAGCGCGACAATCGAGAGAAGGTCGGAGCCCGGGACCTCGAAGCGGCGATGGAAAGTATCAGCGCGGTCACGGTGCTCTCGCGGACGTTCGCGCACATCTTGAATCGACAGGGCAGCGGCGATGACGAGCACCTCGCGGACGCAGCCGTGCCGATCCGACTCGATGATCATCCGGCCGACGCGAGGATCGACCGGCAGTCGCGCGAGACGGCGACCGAGCCGCGTCAGACGATCGCGACCCGAACCGTCATCGGCCTTGAGCGCACCCAGTTCGAGCAGGAGCCGCCGTCCGTCGGTCACCTGCGACGGGTCGGGGGCCTCAACGAAGGGGAAGTCATCGACCCGGCCAAGTCCGAGCGAGGCCATCTGCAAAATGACCGAGGCGAGGCTTGTCCGGAGGATCTCCGGCTCGGTGAACTCGGGGCGAGACGCGAGATCCTCCTCGGAGTAGAGGCGGATGCACACCCCGGGCGCCACGCGACCACAGCGACCGGCCCGCTGGGCCGCCGATGCCTGCGAGACCGGTTCGATCGGGAGACGCTGCACCTTCGACCGCCGGGAGTAGCGGCTGATGCGGGCGGTGCCCGTGTCGATCACCGCGCGAACCCCCGGCACCGTGATCGAGGTCTCCGCGACATTGGTGGCCAGCACGATCCGTCGACCGGGATGAGGAGCGAACACGCGTTGTTGCTCGGCAGCGGAGAGCCGCGCGTAGAGCGGCAGCACCTCGACCCGCGGTAGGGCCAGATCTCGGATTGCCCGAGCGGTGTCATGGATCTCGCGTTCGCCGGAGAGAAACACCAAAACATCGCCGTCGACGCCAGTTCGTGACCTCGGATCGAGCTCGTTAACCGCGTCGATGATCGCCGAGACCTGATCGACGTCGTCCTCGGGAGGTCGGTATCGGATCTCGACCGGATGGCCACGTCCCTCCACCAGATGGACCGGAGCGGGGGTGCCATCCGCGGAGGCGAAATGGCGGGCGAACCGCTCGGTGTCGATCGTGGCCGAGGTGATGACGAGATGCAGGTCATCGCGTCGATCGAGCAGCCGTCGGAGATAGCCGAGGAGAAAGTCGACGTTGAGGCTGCGCTCGTGCGCCTCATCGATGATGAGGGTGTCGTAACGACGGAGCTCCGGATCACGTTGCAGTTCGGCGAGGAGGATGCCGTCGGTCATGAGACGGATGCGAGTCGTATCGGCGACACGGTCGTCGAAACGGACACTGAACCCGACCTCAGCGCCAAGCTCGACACTGAGCTCGGAGGCGACTCGCGAAGCGATCGACCGCGCCGCCACTCGCCGAGGCTGGGTGTGGCCGATCATCCCGTTGACGCCGCGTCCCGCCGCCAGGCACAGCTTCGGTAACTGGGTGCTCTTCCCCGATCCGGTCTCCCCCGCGACCACCACAACCCGGTGGTCGCGGAGCGCGGCGACGAGATCGTCGGCGTGAGCCGCGATCGGCAGGTCGTCGGGAATCGCGACCCTGAGTTCGGGGGCGGTCGTCATGGGCACCGCCGACGGTAGCGAGAGTAGGTTCGGAGCATGGCTCGATGGCTTCTCAAATCTGAACCCGATGTCTTCGGTTATGACGATCTCGTCGCGGCGAAGCGCGAGGGCTGGGATGGTGTGCGCAACTACCAGGCGCGGAACTTCATGAGAGAGATGGCCGTTGGTGACCTCGCGATCTTCTACCACTCGAATGCGACTCCTCCCGGGGTCGCCGGGATCTGCAAGATCGTGAAAGGTGCCGAACCGGATCCGACCCAGTTCGACCCGAAGTCGAAGTACTTCGATCCAAAGTCCTCCCCTGACGATCCGCGTTGGGACTGGGTGACGGTCGCCCCGAAGAAGCGCCTCCGCTTCATCTCGCTCGACCAACTCAGGGAGATGCCTGAACTCGTCGAGTGTCGCCTCCTCGCCCGCGGCAACCGCCTGTCGGTGATTCCCCTCACGGACGACGAGTTCGACGCGATCGTCGCGGCTGGTGGCTGATCAGCGTCCGGGGACGAGCCGAGCTAGCAGCCCGACTGCCACGCCGAGAACTCCCGCTCCAAAGAGCATGACGCCGGGCCGGGCGAGACGACCGAGGAGGTCGTCGGCGATCGCGCGGACGAGATCAGGTCGTGGTGCTGATGAGAGATCGATCACTCCCGACGAGCGTGAGATGCCGATCAGCACGAGTCCCGAGGCTGCGACAGCCGCGCCGATCGGGAGGAATCGTCGCAGTGCGCCGACCGGCGAAGCGACGACCATGACGGCGGTCGAGAGAAGCGTGACGGCGAGCGCGGTGTTCGACCAGAAACGGAGCCGATCGACCGACCAGGAGAGATCGACATCGCGTTCGGTGCGGACGATCTCCACCGGACCGACCTCGGCGAGATCCACCCGAGCGCCGAGCTCTGGTCCGAGCACACGATCGATCGCAGCCCGCGCTGTGGGCGCGATCTCCACCGCCCGCGCCGGCTCACCCACGACGAACACGTCGTAGGCGGCGGCTCCGAACTCTCCGGCCAACCGCGACGCCTCGCCAGAGGCGAGCACCTCATCGACCGCCTCGCGAAGGGCGGGCGCGCCGATCTCGGCGATCTCGGGTTCCTCCATCAGCCGACCGACGACCTCCTCGGCGATCGCCTCGCGGACGGGCGGCAGGTCGATGAGTTCCTCGGCGAGTCCGGCGGTCGCCTCGGCGGATCCCGCGATACCGAGCAGCACTCTCGACAAAACGAATGCGAGAAGGGAAACGGAGGCGACAAGGGAGGCGATTCCGACGATCAGTCGGCGCACGACCATGGGGCGACCGTATCGGGACAATCAGACCCCGAGGGGTCAGTCGTCCATACGTCGGTGGCCGGCTTCCCAGTCCTCTTCGACGGCTTCCTCGGTGATACCGCCGAGGATGTTGAGGTGCGGCACCTCTCGTAGTGAGCGCTTCAGTTCGGCGAAGCCCGGGAACGCCGCGAGGGTGGTGACGGCATCCCAGAGGCGCTCGGCTTCCTCGCCGACCGGAACCCTCGAGATCACCGGCCCGAAGAACGACTGCTCCGACGCCGTGACCGTCAGGATCGGCGTGCCGACGTCGCGTCCGGTGCGCGAGAGCGCCATCTCACCCTCGGCGTCGATCATGGCGTCCCAGCCGTTGTCGTCCGCCGCTTCAGCGAATCGACGATCGAGCCCCGCTCGATCGAGGACCTCCAAGAGATGGTCGTGAGTGGAGAGTCGGTCGCGCATACCCGAGCCCTGCGGCTTGTCGAAGTACGACTCCCCGTACGCGGTCACCACCGGTCCGAGCGCCTCGCGTCCCAGGTCCTCGCGGATGGCCGCCGCGACCCGAAGCATGCGCAACCCGGCGGTGTGGCCGAACTCGTATCCCGACGGGAAGTGCGTCGCGTAGTCCTTGTCCTTGTTGATGAGGCGGAGTGAGATGAACCGCCAGTCGATGTTCAACTCCCGCCGCGAGGCAACCTCGATAAGCCACCGGGAGGTGAGCCACGCAAACGGGCAGACCGGGTCCCAAAAGAATTCGACATCACAGCCGAGTGCGCGTGATGGGGGTTCAGCCGAATGCGTCATGAGCGAGAACCTACGTCGCAGCGACACCCGGCGCTCGTTCGTGACGAGATCGTGAGGCACCGCACTGACCGGTGCCGTAGTTTCTGACCATGGCCGAAATCACGGAGACCAATCTGCCGGGTGTCGGGGTGCGCCACGAGTTCGTGACCGATTCGGGTCAACATGTCGGTGTCATCTCGCATCGCGGAGGGCGACGCGAGATCCTCGTCTACGACCGGGATGATCCCGACTCCTGCTCAATGGTCGTCCATCTGACCGAACACGACTCGCGCACCCTGAACGAGCTGCTCGGCGTGTCGCGGGTCGCCGATTCTCTCGCCGCGGTGGAACAGCAGATCGAAGGGCTCGGTATCGACTGGGTGCCGATCGCCGAGGGCTCCTCCTTCGTCGGTAAGTCGATCGCCGATGGAATGTTCCGCACCTCCACCGGGGTCTCCATCGTGGCGGTGGTGCGCGACTCCTCGACCGTCCCGGCTCCACGCCCCGACTTCGTCTTCTCCGTTGGCGACATCGCGGTGTGCGTTGGAACCGACGAGGGTCTCGCTGCCGTGCGGGAACGGCTCACCGCCTGACGTCGCCCGTGACACTCGGAGCGCAGATCCTGGCTGCGACCAGCAGCGAGGCGGCTACGGCCTTTGTCGAGGTCGGAGCGATCGCCATCGGACTGTCGTTCCTCGCCCTTATTGCGAGCCGTGTCGGCATCACCGCGGTGCCGCTCTACCTGATGGCCGGCCTCGCATTCGGCGACGGCGGGTTCATCGACGTGACCGCGAGCAGCGACTTCGTCACGTTGACGGCAGAGATCGGCGTACTCCTGCTGCTTCTCACGCTTGGACTCGAGTACTCCTCCGACGAGCTCCGAACCGGTATGCGCACCGGCCTGCTTCCCGGGTTGCTCGACATGGTCCTCAACTTCACGCCCGGACTCATTCTCGGTCTGTTGCTCAACTGGTCGACTCCAGCGGCGATCCTCCTTGGCGGCATCACCTGGGTGAGTTCCTCCGGCATCATCTCGAAGGTCCTGAACGACCTCGGCCGTCTCGGCAACCGGGAGACGCCGACGGTGCTCAACCTGCTCGTCATCGAAGATCTCGCCATGGCGGTCTACCTGCCAGTCGCAGCCGCACTGGTGATCGGTCGGGCACCAGCGGACACCGTGTGGACCGTCGCCATCGCCTTGGTCACCGTCGTGGTGATCCTGTGGGGTGGCCTGACGTTCGGTCACCATCTGAGTCGGAGTCTGACGATCGGCTCCGACGAGACCATGTTGCTCGCCGTCTTCGGCCTCACGCTCGTGGTGGCCGGTCTGGCTCAGCAGTTGCAGGTCTCCGCGGCGATCGGCGCCTTCCTCGTCGGGCTCGCCCTCTCCGGCGAGGCGCAGCGCCGCACCCGTCGCCTCATTGAGCCGTTGCGTGACTTGTTCGCCGCCGTGTTCTTCGTGATGTTCTCGTTCCAGATCAACCCGGCTGACCTGCCTCCGGTGCTGCTCCCCGCCTTGGGTCTGGCCGTGCTGACGAGCCTCGGGAAGGTAGCCACGGGCTGGTGGGCAGCGGGTCGGGCCGGGGTCGGCCGACGAGGCCGGATGCGCGCCGGCACGATGCTCATCGCCCGCGGTGAATTCGCGATCGTCGTGGCGGCTCTCGGCGCCAGCCTGACCGAGGGGCCCGAACTCGCCGCACTCGCGGCCGCCTATGTGCTCATCACCGACGCGATCGGTCCGATCTCAACGAAGTTCGCGGATCGCCTCGTGCGAGCCTGATCGCCCGACTAGCGAAGGGCCTCGGGGATGTACTCGCCGTGGGCCTCGATGAGGTCGTCGCACATCGCCCAGATCTGAGAGATGTCGAGTTCCGCCGCGGTGTGCGGGTCGACCATGGCAGCGTGGTACACGTGATCGCGACGACCACCGAGCACCGCCTCAACTGTCAGCCCCTGCACGTTGATGTTGGTCTGCATCAGCGCTGCGAGATGCGGCTCAATGGCACCGATCCGCTCCGGGTGGATGCCCTCGCTATCGACGAGGCACGGCACCTCGACCGAGCAGCCCTCGGGCAGATTGTCGATGAGCCCGTGGTTCGGAACGTTTCCGTAGACGACGCGCGGCTCACCCGTGACGGTGGAGTGGATGATGCCCGCGCCGTACTCCTCGCTGCGGCGGACGGTGAGTTCGGCGTCAGGATCCTCGAGTCGCTCGCGCAGTTCCTCCCAACCAGCGATCTGGTTCACGCAGCGACGCGGATACTCATCCAAGGGAATTCCGAACTCGTCGAGTAGATCACCGCGACCCTCCTTGATGAACCAGGGCACGTACTCGGCGAAATGCTCGCTTGACTCGGTGACGAAGCGACCGAGTCGTCGGAACACCTCGTAGCGCACGGCATCGGAAAGTCCTTCGGATCCACCATCGGAGCGCTCGGGGTCACCACGTGACGGGATGTCACCTTTGGCACGTTCGGCGAGCAGCGGGTAGAGGTCGATCACCTCGCCGTTCGGGGTATGGCGCTCGAGTTCTGAGTAGAAGGCCATGTGGTTGATCCCCGCGCAGCGATACCGCATCTCATCGAAGGGAATGTCGAGGTCACCGGCGAGTTGACGGGCGGTCCCTTGAACGCTGTGGCAGAGACCAATCGTCGAGATCGACGAGGCGCGCGACACCGCCCAGCAGAGCATCGACATCGGATTGACGTAGTTGAGCAACAGCGCGTCAGGGCAGACATCCTCCATGTCGGAACAGATGTCGAGCAGCACCGGGATGGTGCGCAGCCCGCGCATGATCCCGCCGATACCGAGGGTGTCGCCAATGGTCTGACGGAGCCCGTAGCGCTTCGGGATCTCGAAGTCGATCACCGTCGACGGCTCGTACCCCCCGACCTGGAACATGGTGATCACGTGATCGGCTCCGTCGAGCGCTCGGCGGCGATCCGTGGTCGCCTCCACGGTTGGCGAGGCGTCCACTGCTCTCGCGGTCTTCTCGGCGACGACACGGCTCGTCTCGAGGCGTCGCTCGTCGATGTCGTGGAGGTTGACGTGGGCATCGGCGAGGGCTGATTCCGAGAGGATGTCCCCGAGGAGGTTCTGCGCGAAGACGGTGCTTCCGGCTCCGACAAGGGTGATCTTGGTGGGCATGCCCAGACAGTAGGCGTGTTGGCGAGACCTAGGATCGCGGCCGATGTCGAAGGCTCAGGATCGTGCGCTCGCGCTCCACCGCCAGCGTTTCCGGGGGTCTCCAACGCTCGTCGCCTCGGCACCCGGTCGGGTGAACCTGATCGGTGAGCACACCGACTACAACGACGGGCACGTCCTGCCGCTCGCCCTGCCGATGCGCACCGTCATCACCGTTGAGCCGACCGACGGTCCGGTCACGCTGGTGTCGGAGGTGTTCGGCGAGGCCTCGTTCGACCTCGCGACATCAGCCGGAACCTCGGAAGGCTGGGTGCGCTACGTCCACGGAGCCGTTGAGTTGGCCCGCGCAGAGGGCTACCCGGTTCGGCCCTGGTGCGGTGTGGTCGCAACGGATGTGCCGGTCGGCGCGAGCTTGTCATCCTCAGCGGCCCTCGAGATCGCCGCGCTGCTCGCGGCCTGCCCGGCAGGAGACGCTCCCCCACCGGCGTCGCTCGCCCGACTCGGGCAGCGGGTGGAGAACGAGGTGATCGGCCTCGGAACGGGGATCATGGACCAATTGGTGAGCGCAGCCGCCGCGGATGGCTCAGCGCTGCTCATCGACTGCCGATCACTCGACACGCGACCCGTACCGCTCCCCGAGGGTGTCTCTGTGGTGGTCGTGGACACGGGGACCCGACGCCAACTCGAGACCTCCGCCTATGACAATCGCCGAGCGGACTGCGCCGAGGCGGCGTCCACACTCGGGGTGAGCGCTCTGCGGGACGCCGCGCCGGACGACTGGACGAAATTGGACGGTCGAGTGGCGGCGCGCGCACGTCACGTGCTCGGCGAGCAGGTGCGAGTCGCAGCGGCGGTCGCAGCAATGGAGGCCGGGGACGTCGTCTCCCTCGGACGACTCATGGATGAGAGTCATGCGAGTCTTCGCGATGACTATGAGGTGTCCAGCCCCGCGCTCGATGCGATGGTCCTCGCCGCTCGCGGTCTTCCCGGATGTCTCGGAGCGCGAATGACCGGTGGCGGATTCGCGGGCTGCATCGTCGCCCTGGTCGCCGATGATGCGGTCGCCGATTTCTCGTCGGCGCTCCTCGTCGCTTACCGGGAACCGGTGGATCAACCCTCGACCGAGCCGATCGCCGTGATGCCGGTGCGCCCAAGTCGAGGAGCGGCAATCGAGCCGGTCGGCTGACGTTCAGGCGTGGAGGCGGGCGCGCAGACCACTCGCTCGCCGGGTGGGACGGGACACAGCGGCGAGAACCGCATCGAGCGACCCGATGAGAGTGACCGAGGAGCGAGCCCGAGTGATCGCGGTGTAGAGCAGTTCCCTCGTGGCGAGCAGCGAATCGGCTGACGGGAGCACGACGACAACCCGATCGAACTCGGATCCTTGGCTCTTGTGAATGGTGAGCGCGTGGACGGTCTCGACCCGACCGAGATGCACCCTCGGAACGTGCCGAATCGACTCCCCGTCGGGAATGACGACCTCAAGCGCGCCGGTCTCGGGTTGCTCAACGACCACGCCGATGTCACCGTTGAACAGTCGGCGGGGAGCGTCGTTGACGGTGACCATCACCGGTCGGCCGGCGTAATCGGAGAACGGTCGCACATCACCGAGCCATGACTCGACGAGGGAGTTCCACCGCGCGACGCCAGCCGGGCCGCGACGGTGGGCGCAGAGCACGCGCACCGAGTCAAGTTGTTCCGCCGCGAGGGTCTGGTCACCGGCGAGGGCGGCTTGCCGCATGGCGAGCGCCACCGGCTCAACGATCGAACGTGCCGTCGAGCCCGAGGAATGGAGCGAGGCTCCACCTCCCGTGTCGAGGGCGCGTCGAGTGCCCTCGACATCACCGCGCCTGACTGCGGCTGCGAGTTCGCCGATCGCCGAACCGGCGCCGAATCGATGGTTCGCCGTCAACTCGGCGACGCAGGACGAGATCGGTCCACGGGCAGCGACGAGATCGGCGAGAACCGATCCGGCTTCGACACTGGCCAACTGATCGGGATCCCCAACCAGAATGAGCCGGGTCGACGCGCTGAGCGCCTCCAACAACGAGGCGCTGAGTGGCAGCGACATCATCGAGGCCTCGTCGATGATGACGACGTCGTGATGCAACGGATCGGAGGCGTTGTGGCGGAAGGCGGCACTTCCACGACGGACGCCAAGCAGCCGATGGACCGTCGACGGCCGGACTTGGCGCATCGAATCAGCGAGGTCCGGATCGCTTGTCTCGAGGAGCGCCGCGGCGTTGGCGATGCTCTCGCCCATCCGAGCGGCTGCCTTCCCAGTGGGCGCGGCAAGGGCGATTCGAGGAGCGGCGTTCTCATCACGGAGCAGGGCCGCGAGGATCGTGGCCACCGTGCGGGTCTTGCCCGTACCGGGACCACCGACGAGCACGCCGAGCCGAGATGCGAGGCAGGTTCGCACGGCCTGGCGCTGGCCGTCGTCGAGGTGCATCCGCTCCGACAAGTCATCGATGGCCTCCGGTGCAGACGTCGGCTCCGAGGCGAGCGCGATCAGCCGATCAGCTACGGAAATCTCGAGGTCGTGGAAGCGTCGGAGATAGATGAGACCGTGCTCAACGCGCAGGACATCGGGAGCGAGCGGCGAGTCCTGAACCTCGCGCAGCCACGCTGCCGTCTCGACAGGCCACGCAAGCGCGGCGACAGTCGCTCTTGCGTCGTCGTCAACCCGTTCGGCCTCGCGCATAGCGGACTCGCGGGCATGCTCCGGGTCGAGGGCGACATGACCCGAGCGAGGGGCGGCCACGGCGAGGGCAAGCGCGAGCACGACATGCGGTCGCGACTCCCCGACCCGCGAAGCGAGGCTGGACGCGATGTGGACCTCGGCGGCATCGAGGACGCCTGCCTCGCGCCAGGGCTGAAGCTGCTGGAGGAGTTCTCGCCGCGCGCTCATCGGCCGCCCTCCCGCAGCAGGCGATCGACAGAACGCACCGCCGCCGGAGCCGGTGTCCACCACACCGTTCCGCTGCCAGGGGTGTCCGGACGCATACCGCGCACGAACAGGTAGGCCGCGCCAAGCACCGGGACATCCCCGCCGGGCGCCCGTAGGTCAAGGAATCGTTGAAGAGCGACGAGGTAGAGGAGGGCCTGCAGCGGATAGTCGTGATGTGTCATCTCGGTGACGAGATCGGCGGTCGCGAAGTCGCTCGAGGCAGAGACCCGATTGGTCTTGTAGTCGGCCACCCAGTAGGAGCCGTCGGTGCGTGCGACGAGGTCGATCGAGCCGGTCAGGAAGCCCTCGACGGGCACATCGGCACTCGACGCCAGGTGCGCGAAATACGGACGGAACGGGTCGTCGACGGCGAGATCGTCAACGACGGAGCGCGCGATCGCGCAACTCGACGTCGCCGCCAAGGTGAGGTCGAAGCGCAGCTCGTCACGGCGGTCAGCGTGTTTGAGCGACTGAAGCGACCACGCTCCGAGCGGTCCAGCGAGTGGGGTGCGAATCGCATCAACGAGCCCAGCGGCGAG